>OGMR01000966.1_pt1 | contig 11398 bp, 10 predicted proteins | sample 1573251 | NCBI WGS metagenome assembly OGMR01 (sample SAMEA2581979, study PRJEB24529) | metagenome | biome: Human gut stool | place: China | collected 2011
GTGTCTTTGCAGCAAAATACAGAACTTTCGCATGTGGGGAAGTTCAGTCAGAATATATAATCATTGTACTGAGCGCCTTGACTGTATGTTTAGTATGGTCGAGGTGCTATTTTTGTATAATATAAGGTGTAAACCTGTTTTTTCTTCAATCTCCTGATTCTTCTCCTTTTTTTGTGTTTTTTTATGTTAAATCTATCTGTTATATGGTGACAGAATTAAATCTTTTTCTTATATTTGTCAACAAATTAAATAGCAGATAATTATGACTAATGACTCATTTTCTATAAGATTGCGTGAAGCGCGACAGATGATGGGGCTCAGCATGGATAAACTCGTAGAGCGAACCAACGGAGCCATCACCAAGCAGAGCATCTCCCGATATGAGAAAGGCATCATGCGCCCTAAGTGTGATGCCCTGCAAGCCATAGCCAAAGCCCTCAATATCAGCGAGGAATATTTCGAAGGAACCAATCTCAAGATAGATATGCCTATGCTCCGCACCACCTCCAATGGCAAGTTGTCCGAAGAAGAGTTGCAAGCCCTGGAAGCAAAACTCTCGTTTTGGGCAGAGCAGTATCTTGCCAAGGAGAAAGAAGCAGGCTTTCCTACCCGGTTCAAGAATCCGGTAAAAGGCACCAAGGTATCAACCCTTGAAGATGCCATCCATGCTGCCGACCTTCTTCGTGAAAAATGGCATTGTGGTGATGGACCTATCGCCAGCATCCTGAGACTCTTGGAAAGAAAAGGCATCATGATACTTGCAGCTAATCTTCCCGAGTATGTTTTCGGAATGAGCACTTGGGCAGATAAGAAGCATCCGCTGATTGTTCTCGATATGCGTCCGGAGAAAACAACAATAGAACGTCTTCGCTTCACGGCAGCGCATGAGTTAGCTCATCTGCTTCTTGCCTTTCCTGCAAGTGCAGAGTTAGACGTAGAGAAGCGCTGTAATAAGTTTGCTGGCTTTTTCCTCTTTACCAAGCAGGCTTTAATCGAGGAAATGGGAAGTGAAAAGCGAGATGTGCTTACGCTTGAAGAAATGATAGATCTCAGGGAAGTTTATGGTATTTCAATAGCTGCTCAAGTGCATGCAGCCTGGGATATCCGTATGATTTCCCGTGAACACTACGACTGGTGGTTTGATGAGAAAATCAAGAAGAACAGGCTGGAAGTTGGTTGGGGGGAGTATATATTTCCTGAGACTATCGGAAGAGAGAGGAGGATGGATGTTAGAACAAGAAAATGGCAAAAGTAAAAATGAAAATGGCAGAATTAATATCACATATATATCAAGATTATGTAGGGCATTGGATTATACAATCTAATGAGGAACATTCTGTTGGTGTAGATAGGCTCGCTTCTTGTTTCGCTGGTGAATTTGGAATGAGTGAATGGGGAAAAGTTTTAGGTCAGCTTCATGACAAGGGTAAGGAATCACATGCTTTTCAGCAGCATATTAAAAAAGAGAGTGGATATGAGCCTGATATTAAAGTTTGTGGTAATTATAACCATGCATTTATTGGTGGAGTTTTGGCACGAAAACTTTATGGTAATTCTGCTGATATTTTCTTCGTTAATCAAATTGTGTCTCATCATACAGGCTTACATGATTATGATGAGATAGAAGGAATTCTTAATCAGGATATTCCTGCAGAAGTTAATGTCAATTTAGAAAAGGAAAAATTAAATGTACCTGCTTTCAAGATTCAAACTAATGATTTTCATCATTTAGCTCGTATGATGTTTTCATGTTTGGTAGATGCTGACTTTCTTGATACAGAAGCTTTTATGGATAAAGAATCTTCTGTGTTAAGACGGAATAAAGCTACGTTACATGATTTGCTGCCTTTACTCGAAAATAAACTGAAGGATTTGAGAGCTAAAGCAGATAATTCTAATGTAAATGCTATAAGAAATCAAGTCCAGCTGCAATGTATTAAAATGGCGGATACTGAAATAGGTTTTTATAGTTTGACAGTACCAACTGGTGGAGGAAAAACTTTGTCTTCTTTGGTATGGGCAATGAAGCATGCTATCAGAAATGGCCTGAAAAGAATTATTATAGCCATTCCATATACAAGTATCATTGTTCAGACGGCATCAGTTCTACGGAGCATCTTTGGAGAAGAGAATGTTTTGGAGCATCATAGTAATGTGGATCCTGAGCATATTAAAGACGAAAGACTTCTGGAGAAAATGAAGTTGGCGACAGAAAATTGGGACTATCCGATAATTGTAACAACTAATGTGCAATTATTTGAATCTATGTTTAGCAATAAACCATCTGTTTGTAGGAAGCTCCACAATATAGTCAACAGTGTCGTAATCTTAGATGAGGTACAGACGCTTCCAATGGACTATCTTCAGCCTGTTGTGGATTCATTGAAAACGTATCATAAACTATTCAATGTTTCTTTCTTGTTCACTACGGCAAGTCAGCCCGTGTTAAGTGGACTTATAGAAGGATGTAATCCGAAGGCAGCCTTCAAAGGGATTGACCATATTACAGAAATCATCCCTCCTGAGTTTAAGTTGCATGACAAGTTGAGAAGGGTAAAGTTAAGTATCAATAACGAAGGGAGAACGTATGATGAGGTTGCAGAGATGTTGAGCAAGCATAAAAGAGTGCTTTGTATTGTGAATACACGTCGTGATGCTAGAGAACTCTATGCACGTTTGCCGCAAGAAGGGATTACATTACATCTTTCAAAAATGATGTGTCCGGCACATATTAGCGAGACGTTAGAAAAACTCAAAAAAGCTCTAAAGGACGATACGAATGAAGTTATCCGTGTAGTCTCCACGCAATTGATAGAAGCTGGAGTTGATTTGGATTTTCCAGTTGTATATAGGCAAGAAGCAGGGCTTGACTCTGTATTACAAGCTGCCGGCCGATGTAATCGAGAAGGAAAGAATGGCTTGAGTACTACTTATGTCTTTTCTTTGGCTAAAGAGCATGATCTTCCTATTGGAGATATGCAGGCTGCAAATAATGCAAGGTTAAGTCTTAGTGCAGATATGGATTGGTTTGCTCCAAAAACAATGACATCATATTTCAAGCAATTATATTGCAGAAAGGAATGTTTCGATGTAAAGGATATGAAGCATTATCTTTATAATCCTAAGGAAATATGTTTTGCTACTGCTGCAAAAGAGTTTCAGATGATTGAAGATAATGGAATCAATGTTGTTGTCTGTTGGAGAAATAGTTTCGAGCTTATGCAACAATTATTGGAAAAGGGACCTTCATATATACTGATAAAGAAGCTGTCGAAGTATATGGTAAATATCAATAAGACAGATTTTAAGTCTTTGTTAGATATGGGTGTCGTTAGTGAGAAAAAAGAGGGACTCTTTGTTGTCGATTATAAACAGCAGTATGATGAACATATCGGCTTGCGCATCGATAATAATTGGGCGAATAAATCGATTATTATTTAAATGGAAATGATATGGTAAAGAAAAATTCGATAAAGCTATTTGGGGATGATAAGATCCGTGCCATTTGGGATGATGAACAGGAAAAATGGTACTTTTCTATTGTTGACGTTATTGCAGTTTTGACTGAAAGTCCTAATCCTCAAACCTATTGGAGAGTCCTAAAGAAACGACTTAAAGATGAGGGAAATGAAACCGTTACAAACTGTAACGCTTTGAAAATGCGTGCAGCTGATGGTAAAATGCGATTAACGGATGTTGCTGATACAGAGCAACTCTTGCGTATTATTCAGTCTGTACCATCTCCAAAGGCTGAACCTTTTAAAATGTGGCTTGCTAAAGTTGGAGCAGACAGACTGGATCAAATGCAAGATCCAGAATTAAGTATACAACAGGCCATGATAGACTACAAACGATTGGGATATTCGGACAATTGGATTAACCAACGTTTGAAAAGTATTGAGATACGTAAGGATTTAACAGACCAGTGGAAACTTCATAATGTAGAGGAAGGGGTACAGTATGCATCTTTAACAGATATAATCTATCAGGCTTGGGCTGGTAGGACAACAAAAGAATACAAACAGTATAAAGGTTTGAAAAAGGAAAATCTGCGTGACAATATGACCAACGAGGAACTTATTCTTAATATGCTTGCAGAACTCTCAACAACGAGCATTACTAAGGCAAAGAATCCTCAAACTTTAGATGAAAATAAGCAATGTGCTAAAGAAGGTGGTAATGTGGCGCGTGTTGCAAGAGAGGAACTCGAATCCAAAACAGGACGTCAAGTAGTTTCTCCACTTTCTGCAAAAAGATTCTTTGAGGCTCAGCAGCCAAAGAAAAGTTTGGAAGATAATAATAACGATAAGGAAGAGGAAAAATAGTAATATGATGGAATATACTGATAAAGAATATTGTTTGGAGGTGTGGGGCGATATGGCTTGTTTCACAAGACCCGAACTGAAAGTTGAACGTGTAAGTTATGATGTGATTACACCATCAGCTGCACGAGCTATATTTGAGGCTATATTTTGGAAGCCTGCCATTCATTGGCAGATAACCAAGATAGAGGTGTTGAAACCTATCAAATGGACTTCTGTAAGAAGAAATGAGGTGGGGGCGGTAGCTGGTAAATCTGTCATCTTTATAGAGGAAAAACGTCAGCAGAAAAATACTTTGCTTTTAAAAGATGTTGGTTATCGAATTTGGGCAAAGATGGAGTTCCGTTCTGTATCGAAGCGAAAGGCAGAAGGAGATTTGTTTTCTCATGAGCCGGGTAAAGATGAGAATCCGATGAAGTATTATCAGATGTTTGAGCGTAGAGCAAACAAGGGACAATGCTTCAATCAGCCTTATCTTGGTACTCGTGAGTTCTCTGCCTCTTTCCGCCTCGTTAATCCTGATGATGAGGCATTGACTCCACCAATATCTGAAGAGCAAGGTGGTACTAAAGACTTAGGAATCATGCTCTATGATATGGACTTTGCTGATAAGAAGAACATCCAACCAATGTTCTATCGTCCACAGATGAAAGATGGCGTAATTATTGTTCCACCAATTAATAGTGAGGAGATTTTAAAATGATACTAAAAGCATTATATGACTATTATAATAGATGCGAAGGACTGTCTGCAAAAGGCTTAGAGCAGAAAGAGATTGGTTATCTTATTGTGATAGATAAAGATGGAGCTTTTGTCAGGATAGAAAGCAGAATGAAAGATAAAAAGACTGCTCAAACATTTTTAGTCTTGCAAACAATTAAGCGTAGCGGTAGAAAATATGCTCCGAATATCCTTTGGGATAATTATGAATATGTGATTGGAGGGGCAGATGAAAGTGCTAAAAAACATGATACTTTCATTAGAATGATTGAGAAGTTAAAAGAACAGGTGTCTTCTGATAGATATCTAAATGCTATTTCAGAATTCTATAAGAAGAACGAAAAATTGGAAGATATTATTAAAAATGATGTGTTGTATGAGGAAATGCATAAATCCAAGAAAAACATATCATTCCTGTTGCAAGGAGAAAGTAAGATTGCTGCAGAAAATGAAAAGGTCTGGAATTTAATCTTGAACCAAAGTGCTGATGATGGCATATATGGAATATGTTTGGTGACAGGTAAGAAAGACTCTGTAGCAAGACTCCATACTACGATAAAGCTGACAAAAGATACAGGACCTTTGGTTTCTTTTAAAACAGACCGCGGTTATGATTCATATGGAAAAGAGCAAGGCTACAATGCCCAAATAAGTGGAGATGCAGAATTTGCCTATACCACAGCTCTTAACGCTATGCTGCAAAAAGGTTCTCACAATAAGTTTAGTGTAGGTAATCGAACTTTTGTCTTTTGGGCTTCCTCTAACAGCGAGGCTGCAGAACAGACAGAAGGTAGCCTCTTTGACCTGTTGGGATATACTGAAGAAGAGGTTGATGATCCAAATGCTAAGATAGAGCAAGTGCGCAAAGTGTTTAAGGCTATAAATTCTGGAAGTTTGAAAACATCATTAGAAGACCGTTTCTATATTCTTGGTTTGGCTCCAAATTCGGCAAGAATAGCCGTTGTATATTGGTCTGAATGTTCTCTGAAAGAATTTGCAGGAAAGATACTATGTCATTTTAAAGATATGGAAATCAAAGATACTCGTATAGATAAGAAACCATATATGGGAATCAAGAGTATGCTTGCAGCTGTCACTCTTAACGGGAAACAATCTGAAGCTACCCCTAATCTCCCAGAAGCTGTTGTTAAAAGTATCTTCCAAGGAACGCCATATCCATTCACTTTATTTTCTGCATGCATTCGCAGAATAAGAGCTGAGTCTGGCAGCAAAGATGCAATTCGTATTGCTCGTATGGCAATCATCAAGGCATATCTCAATAGAACAAATAGTAATAATAAAAAAATAGAAATTATGTTAGACAAGAGTAACACTAATCAAGGCTACTTATGTGGTCGTCTTTTTGCAGTTCTTGATAAGATTCAAGTAGATGCAAATGGAGGTAGCAGCATACGTGAAAGATATATGAATGCTGCCAGTGCAACACCAGCTTCAGTGTTTGCTACAATTCTTAATCTTTCTTCACATCACATGGAGAAGTTGTCGAATCAGAGAAAGAAAATCTTCTTTGAGAAGATGAAGCAGGAGATTATGGATAAGATTCCTGCAACTGGTTTTCCTGCACATCTTGATCTTCAAGACCAGGGTAGATTCTTTATTGGATACTACCATCAGAAACAAGAGTTCTTTACGAAGAAAGAGGAAGAAAATAAAGATGAAAATATTAACGATTAAAATATAAGTATTATGGCTGATTTAAAAAATAAAATTGATTTCGTTTACATTTTTGATGTTCAGGATGGCAATCCTAATGGAGATCCAGATGCAGGTAATCTTCCTCGTGTGGATGCAGAGACTGGTATGGGCTTAGTTACTGATGTATGCTTGAAGCGTAAGGTGCGTAACTATGTACAAGTGGCTAAAGGCTTGGTTGATGGCTATGATATTTTTATCAAGGAGAAAGCCGTTCTCAACAATGAGATAGATAAGGCACATGATGACTCAGAAGTCAAGAGCGCAAAAGACAAAACTGCAGCAGCTCGTTTGTTTATGTGCAAGAACTATTATGATATTCGTACTTTTGGTGCAGTAATGTCTACAGGAAAGAATGCAGGACAGGTAAGAGGTCCTATTCAGCTTACTTTTGCTCGCTCTGTAGATTCTATTGCAACTGCTGAACATTCTATTACTCGAATGGCGGTCGCTACAGAAAATGAAGCCGAAAAGCAGAAAGGTGACAACAGAACTATGGGGCGTAAGGCAACAGTTCCTTACGGTCTCTATGTTTGTCATGGTTTTATCTCAGCCAATCTTGCAAAGCAAACTGGTTTCTCTGAGGAAGACCTGGAACTTTTCTTTGAGGCATTGCAGAATATGTTTGACCAAGATCGTTCTGCAGCAAGGGGTTTGATGAGTGCTCAGAAATTAATCGTGTTCAAACATGATTCTGTTCTGGGTAATGCGCCTGCGAATAAATTGTTCGATTTGGTGAAGGTTGAGAAAAAGAATAAGGATGCGGTACCAAGATCGTTTAACGATTATAAAGTTACAATAGATATGGACTCTATTCCAAGCGGTGTGACAGTTGAAGAATTGATTTAGTATCATCATGTATACTGAAGACGAAATGCTCATGTCGTCGGGGATACAGCACTTTATGTTCTGCCCCCGACAATGGGCTTTGATTCATATCGAGCAACAATGGGCAGAAAATAAACTGACGACAGAAGGGCAGATTCTGCACAAGAATGTAGATAATCCCTTCTATCGTCAGAAAAATGGTGATGTTATCACACTTCGTTCCCTCCATATAGCCTCTAAAGAATTAGGGCTGTATGGTATAACTGATGCTGTAGAACTTGTTCCTGCAGATTCTTCAGAAGATGCCATTACTCATAATCGCTACAAAGGATATTGGAAACCATATCCTGTGGAGTATAAAAGAGGGCATCATAAGCCTGATGAAAGAGATGAAGTTCAATTGGCTGCCCAGGCAATGTGTCTCGAAGAAATGTATGGCATTCATATTCCATACGGTGCATTGTATTATGATGAAGTAAAACATAGAGAAACGGTCTCTATTTCAGAGTCATTAAGAAGTACGACTATTCAATGTGCCAGGCAGATGCACGAGGTCTTTAAAAGCGGTATCTTGCCAAAAGCTAACAAACAGCATCATTGCAAGAATTGTTCTTTGGTAAATATCTGTATGCCGGAAATGAGTGATTGCACTCAAGTGTCAACCTATTTAAACAAGAATCTATATGAGGATATTACTTAATACATTATACGTGACCACACCTGAAGCCTATCTAAGTAAAGATGGGTTAAATGTTGTGGTATCTGTGAAGCAAAACGAGATATTCCGTATTCCTATCCATAATATAGAGCAGATAGTTACTTTTGGTTATATGGGGGCAAGTCCAGGGCTTATGAAGTTGTGTGCAGATAACAATGTGTCCCTCACTTTCCTTTCTCCGCAAGGTCGGTACATCAGTCGCTCTCAAGGACCTACAAGGGGAAATGTCTTGTTGAGAAAAGCGCAATACAAGAATTCCGATGATCCAAATTATGCTCTTCATCTTTGCAAGCTGTTCATAGGGGGTAAGATTCAAAATTATCGCAACATTTTGCGCCGTTTCATCAGAGATAATGGAAATGATGAAGCCATAGAAAAAGCTGCGAATGAATTGTTGCGTTGTAAACATAAGGTGCTGAATGCTGATTCTATAGATAGCGTGAGAGGAATAGAAGGAGAAGCTGCCTCCTGTTACTTTGGCGTTTTCTCTCATCTTCTCCTTTGCCAGAAAGAAGATTTTGTTTTTGAAGGACGCAATCGACGACCACCAAAAGATGCTGTCAATGCAATGCTTTCTTTTATTTATACGCTGATAGCTAATGATATGACATCGGCTTTAGAAACAGTCGGGTTAGACCCATACGTTGGCTTTTTGCATACATTACGCCCAGGTAGAGCTTCGTTGGCATTGGATATGATGGAAGAACTCCGTGCTTATCTTGGCGACAGACTGGTATTATCGTTGATTAATAGAAAGCAAATCACCAAAAGAGATTTCATTAAGCAAGGGGAGGAAGGAATTGTAATGACGGATTCTGGTCGAAAGACCATTCTCACGGCTTGGCAGAGTCGAAAGAAAGAGCAGATTACCCATCCTTATTTGAACGAAAAGGTAAGTATCGGTCTTCTTCCTTATATTCAGGCTACATTGTTGGCAAGGTTCATTCGTATAGATATTGATGATTACCCAGTATTCTTAATTAAGTAGGTTATGTTTGTATTGATTACTTATGATGTGAATATCACATCGCCACATGGTGCCAAGTGTTTGCGTAATGTTGCACGGGCATGTATGAATTATGGAAAGCGTGTTCAAAACTCTGTTTTTGAGTGTATTTTGACGGAATCCCAGTTTATTACGTTGAGGAATCAATTGGATGGTATTATAGATTCTGAGCAAGATAGCATAAGGTTTTATATGTTGGGGAAGAATTGGAAGAATAAGGTAGAAACTTTAGGTAAGGATATGGGTGTTGATTTCACTGGTGAATTAATCATCTGATATATGAGAATGCGAACCTATAGGATTGCATAAATTGCTGTGAGGTTCGCACCTTTTGTGTATCAAGACTTTATAAAAATTCCAAGGATTTAATAACTTTAAATGTTATTGTTTGGTTAATATTCGCAAAATGACTACTTTTGTATATTAATATTCTGTATTTTGCAGAATATGCAGTCGCACCCCTCGTGGGTGCGTGGATTGAAACACGACGATACCGCCCGTATGTCGGGCGATGCTGAAGTCGCACCCCTCGTGGGTGCGTGGATTGAAACGGAGGGGAGGTGATGTGATGGCCGACAACAAGAAAGTCGCACCCCTCGTGGGTGCGTGGATTGAAACACTCAACGTATTGCACTACAAACGCGGCTCTGTCAGTCGCACCCCTCGTGGGTGCGTGGATTGAAACAGCGGAATTTGCCTAAAAAGTATGAGATTTAGAAGTCGCACCCCTCGTGGGTGCGTGGATTGAAACAGCAGACAAGGCACATGTGCCCCCGAATTACGGGGTCGCACCCCTCGTGGGTGCGTGGATTGAAACGCTTGGGTGCTGCCTTCATTGCTGCGGCGATGTCAGTCGCACCCCTCGTGGGTGCGTGGATTGAAACGGAAAATAACACTTGTGTTATCGTTTCGGTAGGTCGCACCCCTCGTGGGTGCGTGGATTGAAACACAATTCTTTTCGGGGCTGTGTAAAATAACGACACGTCGCACCCCTCGTGGGTGCGTGGATTGAAACTGTAGCTCTGCATCCAACATCTGTGGCTGCTGTGTCGCACCCCTCGTGGGTGCGTGGATTGAAACTTGTTGAGTCTGTTTGCACAGAGTATTCTTGCAGTCGCACCCCTCGTGGGTGCGTGGATTGAAACTCGAGCGAATAATCTACAGGGCGAGGAATTTTAGGTCGCACCCCTCGTGGGTGCGTGGATTGAAACCTACCTTGCTGGATATTTTAATCAGCATGGTTGTAGTCGCACCCCTCGTGGGTGCGTGGATTGAAACTCCAAATTCTGCTGATTATTTGTTGAATTTTGTAGTCGCACCCCTCGTGGGTGCGTGGATTGAAACTACCTGATAGTAATATTTCAGTGTCTGCTAAGCGTCGCACCCCTCGTGGGTGCGTGGATTGAAACTCTTTGGTCTGATCATGGTTTCTTGTTTCCAAAGGTCGCACCCCTCGTGGGTGCGTGGATTGAAACTGCCAGAAGGAGGCAGCTAATGACGATGCCGGAAGTCGCACCCCTCGTGGGTGCGTGGATTGAAACTCTTTGACAATATAGCAAGGGTCAAGTTGTAGGTGTCGCACCCCTCGTGGGTGCGTGGATTGAAACATTGATAAGGCGAGAAAATTAGTGGGTGATAAAGTCGCACCCCTCGTGGGTGCGTGGATTGAAACTCCACTGCGATAGAAATTGCTACCACCAGTCTCGGTCGCACCCCTCGTGGGTGCGTGGATTGAAACTCGAAGCGATGCTGACCTATCTCCTTATTATAGTCGCACCCCTCGTGGGTGCGTGGATTGAAACTTATTATGAGTCTATCTCTTGGAAAGAACGCGCTGTCGCACCCCTCGTGGGTGCGTGGATTGAAACTCTTTTATGGCGGCATAATTGTAAGATATACCTGGTCGCACCCCTCGTGGGTGCGTGGATTGAAACTGAGTTGGATAAGGCAGACCCAGATATGTCCGACAGTCGCACCCCTCGTGGGTGCGTGGATTGAAACAGCTTCACCAGTTAGAACTTGCTTATGAGCGTGGTCGCACCCCTCGTGGGTGCGTGGATTGAAACTTCTGACACTTAACGGGTTAAGCTT
>OGMR01000975.1_pt1 | contig 11304 bp, 10 predicted proteins | sample 1573251 | NCBI WGS metagenome assembly OGMR01 (sample SAMEA2581979, study PRJEB24529) | metagenome | biome: Human gut stool | place: China | collected 2011
CCTTTGACGATATGGGCATGGAGGAAAGAGATTATCGCCCCCGTTATGAGGATATGGATTTTGAGGAACTTACCGACTATAAAAAACTGTACGCTTACCTGAAAGACCGTCTTGTTCCAGAAAAGATGACTTACATTTTTCTGGATGAGATACAGCACGTCACGGATTTTCCTAAAGTGATCGACAGTTTGTATATCAAGAAAAATGTAGATATATACGTCACAGGTTCCAATGCCTATATGCTGTCCAGTGAAATAGCCACCCTTATTTCCGGGCGCTATGTGCAAATCGAAATGCTGCCGCTTTCTTTTAAGGAATATATGCAGAGTACCGGCAGTATGGAAGATCGCGGAATAAAATATACCGAATATCTGGAAAACAGTTCCTTTCCCTATGCGCTGGAACTTAAGGGGCATCCGAACGAGATTCGGGATTACTTGGATGGCATTTTCAACACGATTGTCGTAAAAGATATTTTGACACGAAGAAAGATCCTCGATCCGTTGATGTTGAAAAGTGTGCTGCGCTATATTTTTGACAACATCGGCAGTCCGCTTTCCTCCAAGAAAATCGCAGACACCCTGACATCCGAAGGACGAAAAGTTGATGTAAAGACCGTCGAACGCTATCTTGATGCGCTGATCGAAAGCTACATTATCTATCCCGCACAGCGGTATAATGTCAAGGGTAAGCAGTATCTGAAAACCTTGGGAAAATACTATGTCGTAGATATCGGTATGCGATTTATGCTGCTTGGCAAACGCAATACAGACGCAGGTCATATTCTGGAAAATGTGATTTATCTGGAACTGCTGCGGCGCGGCTATGATGTGTATGTCGGAAAGGTCGATTCTTTTGAGGTCGATTTTGTGGCAATGAACGGCAACAGTACCTTCTATTACCAAGTGGCACTTTCCGTTCGTGATGCGGACACCCTGCAGCGGGAGCTGCGACCCTTGCTGTCCATCCGCGACCACTACCCCAAATATATTCTTACGATGGACGATGATCCGGAGGAACAGTATGACGGCATTCGCCGCATCAATGCGCGGGATTGGCTGCTGGGTCTTACAGATTAACGTGTTGTAATATCGGGGCGGCGGTCACGCGCGCGTTCCTGTTCGCGCTGTTGCTGCGCGGCGCGGTCACGGCGGGCTTCGGTGAGGTGTTGCTGCACCTCTAGGGAGTGTTCTGCGATTTTGCGGCAGAGCCGTTCCTCTTGGCGAAGCTGCTTTAGGGCGGTGTTGACCGATTCACGCTGCGATTGTACATCATCGGTTTTGGGCAGTTGCTTACGCTTTGTCTGCAACTGCCCAATTTCTGTTTGCAGGGCTTGTCGGTAAGTTTCAAGCTGTGCCAGCGTGTCAATGTTGTGCTTGGATAAGAATTCCATCTGCCGGATTCTCTGATCCAGCTTATAGGCATCCTGCCGCACGACATAGCTGGGGCGGCGCGGCTTGCGAGGGAGCGCACCCAATTCGTACAGGTAACGATAATACAGCGCCCGCAGGCCGGTCAACTTGCGGCGTGGCTTGCCGCTGCGCAGACGGCCATGTTGGATTGTTGGTGGATTTTCAACATAAGGGCGGTAGCTTCGTGGATACAGGATGCGCGTCTGGATTGCTTCTGGCGTGTACCGCTTGCCCAGCGTTTTGAAGCGAACAAAGCGCTCTTTTCCGGGCGGACGCAAAACGGGATACTTGCGCCCCATGCGGACTTCATAGCCTTTGCGTTCCAGCGCGTTAAGAAACTGCCGCCATGTAAGGCTTTGTTGAATCGCTTCGTCCACATCCTGCCGAATAGCCGTGCGCCATGTTGGCTGACCGTTTTTCTCCGCCAACCACTCGGCGTAGGGCTTTGCGACATGGTTTGAGTTCTCGGTGTCGATGACCGACAGCTTATATTTCCGGCAAAGTTCATCTGACACTGCGCGGATTTCCGTCACATAGCTTTTATAGTTGCTGCGATACTTTTTGCCATCCACACAGCTGACCGAGTTCCAGACAATATGCGAATGGATATGCCCGGTGTTCAGGTGTGTGCCGATGACATATTCATACCGCCCGCCCAGCACACGGTCTGCAAGCTCTTTTGCAATCCGGTGCGCAAGTTCCGGTGTGACCTCGCCTGCAGCAAAACTTTGTACAAGGTGGTATCCCTGCACGCCGCCCGACTTGTGCCAGCGTTCCTTGGTTTGCCGCATATCGGCAAAGGCGGTTTCCAGCGTGCAGGCATACGAGCTTTCAAAGCAGGATTGCTCTGTTTTATCGCGGTTGGCGGCATAGTCGAGGGCGTCCTGCAAGGATACCGCCGTGGTCTTTTCTTTGTTCATCACATACTTCACCGCCCGATCCAGACGGCGGACAGGGATCACGGATGTGTAAGCCATATTTCATAGAGCCTCCTAGTAGTTTTCTTTTATCTCGCGCCAGACTTCCTTGGCGACGCGCGTCATCTCGTCCACGCTTTGCTGCCCCGCCACGCCCGTGCTGTTGGCGCGGTGCGCAAGCTGGTTGGCGTTGTTGCACAAACCGGAAATTTGCCGCACAAGTTCCGCATGGTGTGTGCAGGGGCGCGGATGGATTTCTTTGCCCAAGATTAGGGAGCGCAGGTATTCCTCGCGCGAAAATCCACTTATTTTGACCTGTTCACAAAGATGGCGGTACTCGCGCTCGTTCAGCCGCAGCGGAATGACATGACCGCGTCTGCGCATAGCGGGGGTTTGGGGATCACCCCAAAGGTGCGTTTGGATATCCAAACGCTATGCTTGCCAAACACAAGCCCCCGCAAAACGGTTCATGACACAAGGTCGTCGCCCTCCGAAACGGCTTTCTTCAAACCGTCCAAGGTTATGACAATACGGTTGTATTTCTGTGCCAAACCGATCTGCGCGTTGGTGGTCGCATCCTGATTGCGGCTGCAGACCACCAGCATCGGGCAGCGCAGCAGCTTATCCCGCACAATGGCGGTGTATTCGCTGCGTTCCACGGCATCTTCCAGCACCAAATACTGGCTGTCCTGCAATTTGGGGCATACAGGCAGGTAGCCCAGCAGGTACACCTCGCGGCAATAGTTGCGCAGGTGTTTGGATGTCGCACCCTCGCTGGCGCAGATAAAAGCCCAAGGTCGTTTCATTTTCGTGTTTCCTTTCTGAATTTCGGGAGTGAATCAGATTTGATTCACTATTTTTAAGTTGGCGGTCAAAAGTGAATCAGTTCTGATTCACTTCGGATTCAAGGGCAGTTTTCAGCCGTTCTGCACTGCGCCGGAAGTAGGCATCCGACATTTCGATGCCGACAGCCTCATAGCCTTCCTGCACAGCGGCCAGCACGGTGGTGCCCGCCCCGGCAAAGGGGTCAAGGATGCGCCCGCCCGGCTCGCAGATCTGCACCACATCCCGCATAAGCTGCAAGGGCTTTTCGGTGACATGGATGCGGTTCTGCGGGTTCGGGTATCGGAACACGCCCGGCAGACACCCAACATTTCTCTCAAGCGGCATTTTGCCGTTGGACCCCCACACAATGTACTCGGACTGCTGGCGAAAGCGTCCTTTCTGCGGGCGGCTGGCGACTTTATCCCACACGGCTACACCGCGCCAGGTCCAGCCCGCCCACTGCAAAGCCAGCGTCATGGCGGGCAGCTGCCGCCAATCGATGAACAGGCAGACGGGCGCACCGGGCTTGGCAATGCGGCGGGCGTCCTGCAGCCATGCCGCCGTCCAGAACATCCAACTCAGCTGATCCATCTGGTCGGAATCGAAGTCGGGCAGCGCCTTTTCCTTGCTCATGCTGCTGTACTTTTCGCTGGTGCTGCGGTTCTTGGTGGTCTGGCTGCTGCCGCCGCTGGCATAGGGCGGGTCGGTGATGATGGCATCGAAGCTGTTCGGCACAAACTGGCGGAGGATCTGCAAAGAATCCCCGTGCAGGATCGACCAGCGGTCACCGCCGCAGTGTTCGGGCATCCGGAAATCAGGGTTGAGAATGTTGAGCGTTTCGGGAGTGTTCGTCAAAGGCATCCTTCTTTCTTATCGTTCAAAATCATGCGTATGAGATTCTTTCGGGGGCGGTGTGCGGCTGGCTGTCTGCACAGAAACACGGTCATCTTCGAGTACAAAGCAGTCCTGCGTCCTGTTGTCGAGCTTGGTGCCGGGCAGGACAACGGCATTGCCGCGGCAGACTACATTGCCGGAGATTTCGCCATATACACGGGCGCTGCCGTCAATGATCGGTGCGCACAAGGTCTGCTCATCCTGCCGAATCACGGCATAACCGCAGACACAGCTTTTTCCCATAATGACCCCGCCGCAGACGATGGCATCATCCTGCACAGTGGCATCCCCCATTACGGTGGCGTTCTTGCCGACATAGGCGCAGCCCTTTGCAACAGCGTAATCTGTAAGGACTGCATCCCCGCAGACAACTGCATTTTCACAGGCGATGGCATCCGCTGAAATCCACGCGTAACCCTCTTGGTCGAGGTTGTCATAGCTTTCCACATAGCCGCCGAGCATCCCGGCAAGGACATCCTCGTTCAGATCCGTCACCGCGCGGATGCGGTGCAGGTTCAGGTTGTCGGGATGGGCGATGTCGGTGATTTCGTATTTTTTCATCTGGCATCACCCCGGTCACGCTTGGGCGTAGGGCTGGGCGACAGTTCGGTTTCCACATACTCGGAAACGATGTTGAGTGCTTTCTGGTAGCTGTCGCAGGACATAACGCGGTCACGCATTTCTTTGGTCTTGTCACCTTGCCCGCTATTTTTCAGCAGCCGCGAGGCTCGCCCCATGATGGCGAAAATGTTGCCGTCCTGCCCAATCAGCTGCATCTTGGGGCGCAGAGAATTCTTTTCCGGTTTCGGGATTTTCTCAAAAGATGGCGTCATCTTGAATCCATCTTCCTGCCAGAAATGAACAGCCAACGTGCCGTCATCCACACGAATATTCCTCTGTTCAAAGCCCTCGCCCCAGCCGTCACTGTACTGGCCGGAAATGTAGTTGCACAGGACGGTCTGCTCATCATCGAGCAGAGCTTCTTTCAGTTCCACATTCAGACAGCCGCACAGCTTGTTACCGTGAATTTCCACAGACGGTACTGCACTTACCACCTTGCTGCGGACAGAATCGTCCTCGTGGTAATACTGCATCAGGTCGCCGTTGAAATCTGCAATGTCCTTTTTCACAGCCTCATCAACAGCGTCTGCGTATTGCAGCAGATCATGGCCGTCCATTGGATAGCCTTCGTACTCGTTGTAAGATTCGTCCTCCCAGTCCGGTTCATCTGGGAAAAATTCCGCAGTCAGCGGAGAATAAAACTTCATTTCCAATTCACATCACCTCGGTTTCTGCCGTACAAATCATGGTTGATCTGCGCGGCGTAGTAGTTTTCAATCGTCAGCGGCGCATTGTAAAGCGCCGCCAGTAAGTATTTCTTGATATTGTGGATATGCGGCGGGTTGTCTTTCAGGCTGTCCAGCACATACTGGATATGCTGAGCTTCAAGTTTCAGGAATCTGGACTTCACTACCTCTGCCGGAAACTCGTCCCCCGCAATACGGATACTGCTGCGGTTGGAACAGACCGTGTCCAGCATGAGTTCCACCAGCTCATCCAATCGAATCCTATCTGCCGGATTGTTCTTTGCCAGAATGTCGTACTCAATGTTTTCCCGAATCAAATCCCGATACTGCTCCCGCTCGTCTGCCGTGCGGATAGGATTAGATACGTTTTTAGTTATTTCTTTCTTTTGTTCTTTAGTATTTAATTGTGCAGGATTTTCCTGTACAGGTTTTTCCCGTTTAGGCTCTGCCTGTTTTGGTTGGGCACACTTAGGCGCAGCTTCTGCGGGACCCTGTTCCGAGGGCTGCGGCTGCTCTAAAACCGTGTACTCCATACCGCGCATCTGACCGTTCTTGTTGCGGATGCGGCGGCGGATAATATACCCCGCCGCTTCTAACTCGCGCACGGTGGCACACACGCTGTCCACGCCCTCTTTGCAGATGGACGCCAGCCCGCGCGTGGTATAATCCCAATCTTCGGGCAGAGACAGCATCAAAGATAAAAGCCCCTTCGCCTTGAGCGAAAGAGCCTTGTTGCGCAGATGATGGTTGGACATAATGGTATAATTTTGCGTCTTTTGTACACGGAACACAGCCATAACGATTTACCTCCTGTTTATGCCCTATAAGTGGGCGAACGATTTCTAACTTTCATGTTGATCTCTCTCTATCGGCAAGGCGCCGCGCGGTGGGCGGCAGTTCTTGCCATCAGGTTGTTTTTTGCCATATCAGCGTAATCTCCATTCTCAATGCCGGGCGGCAAGTCCAGCACACGGTAGCGGTCAGCATAGATTTTCTGAATGTGGGCGCTTGCCATACGGCCCGGACTGTCGTTATCGAGCCGCAGCTCTATTGTCCTGATTCCCGGGTGCTGCTGCAAAAACTCCTGCAAGGCCACCGGCTCCTTTTCGGAGGCCGAAATACCGCCAAGCGACAGCCGCCATTTGTTGGCCATGCTGCCGCAGAGCGTCATCTCCGCCATCGCATCAATGGCCGCCTCGAACACAGCCACCGTACTGCTGTTTTTGCGCGGCGGGATACAAAATCCGTATGCCTTATTGCTGCCGGGCGCCTCGCGCTTGAACGGCTTTCCGTAGTCATAAATACCGCGCAGAGCCGCATATTTCGGCACGCCCTGCGGGTCTTTGCCCAAGAAAACACAGTTGTGATATTCTGCACTTTCGTACAGAATTTTTCTCTCAATACAGTACCGGATGGTGGGCAGCGAGATGCCGCGCCCCAGCAGATACCGCGTCACACGGTCATTATTCGGTGCAGGGTTCGGCAGCCGGAACGGCGGGCGCTCGCGTTCCACCGCCTCATGCTGCACTGGGATGTACATCGGGCTTTCCTCACATAACAGCTGCACCGCCTCTACAAACGGTACACCTTCCACATAAATCAAATATTTCAGCGCCGACTTGCCGCCAATGTCGCGGCTTTTCCAGTGCCACACACTGGATTCGCCGTTTATCTTGAAGCTGTCATGCTCCGCAAGCTGGTACTCACCCCGCGCACTGCTTTTCACCAGCGAACCGGGGCGGTACCGCCGCAGAAATTCTATTGCCGTCATCCGGTTGGCGGCATCAATTTGTTCTTTACTGACGCGCGGCAATTACACAATGTAAGCGGCGAGGTCGCTCATATGTTCAACATTTTCCCACGGAAAATCCTCGCGCCCGAAGTGACCGCCCGCCGCCGTGCGGCTGTAAATGGGGTTCAGCAGGTTCAACTGCTTGATGATGCCCGCAGGGGTCAGGTCATACGCCTTGCGCACAGCGGCCGACAGGCAGTCATCCTCGCAGATGCCGGTGCCGAAGGTGTTCACATCCACCATGACAGGGTCTTTTTCCCCGATGGCATACGCCAGCGTGACCTGACAGCGGTCGGCAAGATGGGCGGCGACCATGTTTTTGGCAATGTACCGCGCCATATATGCGCCGCTGCGGTCTACCTTGGTGGCATCCTTGCCGCTGAACGCACCGCCGCCGTGGGGTGCAAAGGTGCCGTAGCTGTCCACCATGAGCTTGCGCCCGGTCAAGCCGGTATCGGCATCCGGACCGCCCTGCACAAACTTGCCGCTGGGGTTCAGGATGATTTCCGCATCATCGGCGGGCATACCGTCAAAGGCCAGCGGGAACACATACTCGTCCAGCAGATCCGCCAGCTTATTGATGTCGGTATCCTCTTTGTGCTGAACTGACACGACCACCGTGGTGATGCGCACAGGCGTGTCGCCGTTGTATTCCATCGTGACCTGCACCTTGCCGTCCGGACCGATGTCGGGGATAACGCCGGTCATGCGGGAGATTTCCAACAGCGTTACAAGGCGCTGGGCGGCAACCACAGGCATCGGCAGGTATTCGGGCGTTTCGTTGCAGGCGTAGCCGACCATAACGCCCTGATCGCCCGCACCGAGGGTGTCCTCGTCCTCTCCCTCAGCCAATTCCGGCTCGACAGCGCCCGCAATGTCGGGACTCTGGTCGTGGATGTAGCAGTCGATTTGGTACGCCTTCGGGTCATAGCCGACATCGCGCAGGGTGTCGCGGACGATGTTGAATACATCCGGCTTAGCGCTGGTCGTGATTTCGCCCGCCACAATGATGTGACCGTGGGTTGCCATGACCTCACAAGCCACGCGGCTGGCGGGATCATGCTGCAGACAGGCGTCCAGCACGCTGTCGGCAATGAGGTCGCACAGCTTGTCGGGATGCCCGCGCATAACGGATTCTGCGGTGTAAAAACGGGGATGCTCGTTTTCCTGCATGGTTTCGGTATTTTCAAAAATGTCGTTCATAGGTACTTTCTCCTTATCTTTCGTGGCTTTCTTTTGTGTTCGGCGGCGGGGTCATAACACGGGCGTATTCTTCCGGCGTGGTGTGTTCCACGTACAGGGTCTTGCCCAGCAGGAAAAACAGCTGCGGATCGTGGTACAGTTCCTCGTAGCGCTTCATCTGCTGCGGGGTAAGGTCAGTAAAATCGTTGCTGGTCAGCCCGCAGACGAAAAACGTGCCATGAATGATGTCATAGTCGCCCAGCATACGGTTCAGCGGCAGGTTTTCTGCAATGCCGTTATCGTTGCAGACGATGCAGGCGCTATCCCGCCAAGGGTACACTGCCTCGATGGTGCCGCCGACAACTGCCTGCTCGGCTTCAAGGGTGTGTTCAATGTCGGCTTCGCGGGGGTATTTTCCGGGTTCAACGATCAGCACTTTCATCGGCATCCTCCTCATCAGAAGTTTCTTTCAGCGCATTTTTTTGCTTAACGGTCAGCAGCACGATGCCTGTCGCAGACGCAAGGGAAACGACCACAATAGCCAGCAGCGGGAAACCATCTCCTGTCTGCGGGAGGGTCTGCACCTTATGCGGCGTAGGCGCAGGTGTAGGCACAGGGGTTGCAGCGGGCGATGGCTGCGGTGTGGGAGCCGGGGTCGGTGTGGGCGTATCCTCGCGGGGCGTGGCCTCGTCAATCATCTGAATCAGGCGTTTGTCGGCGCGCACCCATTCGGCATCCGCATTTTCGCGGACGAACAGAGAAATCACATCATCCACAGATTCCAACTTGAACTGCACTGATTCGGCAATTTCAAAGCCGGCCGGGGCGGCATCTTCGGTCAGGGTGTAGATGTACTCCTTGCTGTCGTTCGACAGTTTGAGGAAATCATCCGAGATGGGAATACGATGCGTTTTGTAGTCGGTTGTCCAAGTGTCGACGACCTCATCACTCACATCGCGGATCGTCAGCGTAGCGCCCGGCAGAAGATTTCCTGCAATGTCGGTCTTGTCGATATCCAGCACAGGCGCGTCCTGCATAATGACGGTGGCATCGTCGAGTTTTATCCAATCACCGTCGGATTTCACATAGACCATATTGCTTTGTTCGCTGCCATCCTGTACCAGCTTGAACACGATGCTTTCGGCTTCGGCGTAGCCATCCGGGGCGCGTTTCTCCGTCAGGGTGTACTCTTTTTCCAGCTCCAGACCGCGCACGGTGTGCGGCATTTTTGTGGAAGTCCAGCCCTCCACCAGATTGCCGTCTGCATCACGGATTTCCAGCTTTGCACCGGGCAGTTCCTTGCCGTTAGTGATATCCTGCTTGGATATGTCCACACCGGTGCGCAGGTTGGTGTTTGTACCATCTACGATTTGCCATGCAATCTGCTGACCTTCATAGGTGAACTCTACATCCACAGGGGTGCTGTCCAGCAGGTAACCCGCAGGGGCTGCAACTTCCACAATGCGGTATCTGCCGCTGTTGCCGGAATCCGGATAAGTTTTTGCGCGGATGGGAATGTCCACATCAAACCAAGTAAAGCCGCTGGCGTTGGTTGTGCTACTGGTGGCCAGCTTTGTACCGGCGTCCAGCAGCTTTGTACCGTCCGCGGAATAAATGTCATCCACGGTGTAGAGTTCATACACCGCGCCGGGCAGATAGGTCAGCGCCTCGCGATCTTGCTTGTAAATGCCTACACCGATTTTGCTGACTTTATCGCCGGGCTTTTCGGGCGTGGGCAGCACCCGCGCATTTTCAAACACAAGTGTCTGCCCATTCTTGTGGGCATCCGAGGCATCCTTGACATTCACAATGCTGTACGAACATTCCTTGTCGCCGTCCTGCTCGTGGCTGACAATGGTTTTTGCCAGCACAATGTCATTTTTCTGGTTGTCCCAGTCAAATTCGACCGTATAGCTCTGCTGCGTCAGAATAAAACCGTAAGGTGCTTTAGTTTCGGTGATTGTGTATTTACCCAGCGGCAGGGTCACGGTTACTTCGCCTTTGGTGCCATCATGGGTAATTTTCAAGAAATCATAGGTTGCCTGCGTGCGGGTGGGACTGAATTTCACTTCATCCACCTGCCCCTCCGCGCCGGTGGTAACAGTTGCCACCAAATCGCCGGATTTGTACCAGTAGGTGCCTTGGCGGTCTGGTGTGGCAATGTCGGCTGCAGCGTGAATTTCGTACACCGCGCCTGCAAGGTTGTCCTGCGTGTAGATGAACTGTCCATCTTGGTAGTCGGTCAGCACATTGCCCAGCTTACGAATGGTAAGCCGACCGAGTGTTTCGTGATTGCAGTATTTCTCCGTGACGATGTACTCGTCCATGTCGTTGGTAGCATTTCCCACGACCTGCCAGACGCGGTCAGACTTGATTTCAAACTCCACCGAGTAGGCAGGATCGTTGAAATAGCCTTCCGGGCCTTGCAGTTCTTCAATCAAATATCTGCCCAGCGGCAGCTTTTCGGGTGTTTTCATAAGACCGTCTGCATCGGTGTAGAACACATCCGTTTTCTTGGTGGCGCTGCCGCTGGCGGGGTCGATCATGGAAATGCGGGTCTTGCGGTCTTTTTCGTCCAGCCGATACAGCGCAAAGGCTGTGTTTGCAATTTTGACCGCCTTGCCGGTTTCGGTGTCGGTCTTGATGAGCTGCAAATAGCCTTCCAGTTCCTCGTCCAGCACATTAAAAGTCATATAATCGTTGCTGGCGGTGGTGACGCTGCCCGCAGGAATCGTGAATCGGCTCTGCGGGCTGTTGGCGTCCACTGTCACGATGAACGGATCGCACTGGAACACATCCTTGGGGATGGTGGTTTCCACGACAAGGTATTGCCCATACGGCAGCCCCTCCACGCGGAAAATGCCCTCATCGTTCGTGAACATTTCTCCCAGCCTATATTCAGCGAGCTGATCCGTAGGCATCCAGCCGTTTCCCCTGCCGTTGGCGTAGTCGCCGTCTGCGGTCAAGGTCGCGTT
>OGMR01000976.1_pt1 | contig 11299 bp, 8 predicted proteins | sample 1573251 | NCBI WGS metagenome assembly OGMR01 (sample SAMEA2581979, study PRJEB24529) | metagenome | biome: Human gut stool | place: China | collected 2011
TGTTGCCCGAAGGGGAACGTAAAAGCGTGATTGAAGTCGTGTTTAATGCTTCGAAAGAAGTGCGTATGCCTATTTTGAACTCTACCTTGATTATTGTAGTCAGCTTTGTTCCCTTGTTCTTCCTCACCGGAATGGAAGGCCGTATGCTGGTTCCGCTGGGCATAGCCTTTATCGTAGCGTTGTTTGCTTCTACGGTTGTGGCTTTGACGCTGACTCCGGTGCTGTGCAGTTATCTGTTGGGTAATAATAAAGGTAAGGAGTTGCCGAAAGAAGCGTTTATAGCCGTATGGATGAAAAAGCATTACCGCAATGCCTTGTTATGGTCGTTGAATCATAAATCCGTTGTATTAGGTTTTACGGGTACACTGTTCGCTGTGGCGTTGGTTGTATTCTTTACATTGGGGCGCAGCTTCCTGCCGTCTTTCAATGAAGGTTCGTTTACCATCAATATCAGTTCGTTACCGGGCATCTCCTTGGCAGAATCCGACAAGATGGGACATCGTGCGGAAGAGTTGCTGATGTCTATTCCCGAAATACAGACCGTAGCCCGCAAGACAGGACGTGCCGAACTGGATGAACATGCGCTTGGGGTCAACGTGAGTGAAATCGAGGCTCCGTTTGAGTTGAAAGACCGTTCCCGTCAGGAATTGGTAGCCGATGTACGTGCCAAACTCTCTACCATCACCGGTGCGAATATTGAGATAGGCCAGCCCATCAGCCACCGTATCGATGCCATGCTTTCGGGTACGAAGGCCAATATTGCCATCAAATTGTTTGGTAATGATTTGAACAAGATGTTTGCCATCGGTAATCAGATAAAGGATGCCATCAGCAGCGTGGAAGGCATTGCCGACTTGAATGTGGAACAACAAATAGAGCGTCCGCAGCTCAAGATTGTTCCCAAACGGGAGATGCTTGCCAAATTCGGTATTTCCTTGCCGGATTTTGCCGAGTTTGTATCTGTAAACATGGCGGGTGAAGTCGTTTCACAGGTATATGAGGAAGGCAAGGCGTTTAATCTCATTGTCCGTACCAAAGACGAGGTACGCGATGAAATGGAGAAGGTGCGTAACTTGATGATTGATACCGGCGACGGTCAGAAGATTCCTGTGAACTATGTAGCCGATGTGGTTTCTGCCATGGGCCCGAATACTATCAGCCGTGAGAACGTAAAGCGTAAGATTGTGATTTCCGCCAATACCAGCGGCCGTGACTTGCGCAGCGTGGTGAATGATATTCAGGAACGTATTGACCGACAAATCAAATTGCCCGAAGGATATCATGTGGAATATGGCGGCCAGTTTGAGAGTGAGCAGGCGGCCAGCCGCACATTGCTGCTTACCTCATTTATGAGTGTCGTGGTCATCTTCCTGTTGCTTTATACACAGTTCCGCAGCGCCGCGCAGAGTGGAGTTATTCTGTTGAATCTGCCTTTGGCATTGATTGGCGGTGTGTTTGCTTTGGTGATTACCACCGGTGAAATCAGTATTCCGGCCATTATCGGATTCATCTCCCTGTTTGGTATCGCTACCCGTAACGGTATGTTGCTCATCAGTCATTATAATGACCTGCGTGCCGGTGGCATGGAGCTGAAGGAAAGTATTCTGCATGGTTCTCTGGACCGTCTGAATCCCATTCTGATGACCGCCTTATCCTCAGCTTTGGCTTTGATTCCGCTAGCGTTCCGTGGTGATTTGCCTGGAAATGAGATACAAAGTCCGATGGCGAAAGTAATCTTGGGAGGTCTTTTGACTTCGACTTTCCTGAACGCTTTCATCATTCCGATTGTTTATGAACTGATGAACCGAAAGAAGAAATAATATATCATCGTGGGGCGAGTTGGATGCCATAGCTGTCAAGTCGGGAAATGGTATTTTCGTACTATGGGCAGACACATGGGGCTGCCCATACGATGGATGTTTTCCTTAGCTTGACCTTCAAATAGAGTCCCAATTTAATAAGAAAATAATATGAAACGAATTTTACTTATAATAGCCCTCTGCTCCCCCTTGCTGGTGCAGGCTCAAAGCATCGACCATATCTTGAAAAGCATTGAGCAGAACAATAAAGAACTCAAGGCACAGAAGCACGCCGCCGATGCGACCAAGATGGAAAACCGTACAAACAACAATCTGCCTGATCCTACGGTGAGCTACAGTTCTTTCTACAGCAATGCCGCCGAAGGCGGTCATGGTACGGAATTTGTCGCTTCGCAAGGCTTTGATTTTCCTACCCAGTACATCACCCGCAACCGTCAGGCTACTTTGCAGAACGAAGCGGTGGACAAGCAGCAACAGGCTGTCCGCAGGGATATCCTGCTGAATGCGAAAAACCTCTGTCTGGACCTTATTCTGTTGAATCAGGAAAAGACATTGATGGATATCCGCATGAAGAATGCCGATGAATTGCAGGCGCTTTATGAAAAGCGCCTGACCACCGGTGATGCGAACATACTGGAAGTAAACAAAATCAAGATGGAGCGTATGAATGTGCAGACGGAAGTTGCCCAAAACAGTGCGGCCCACCGTACTGCTTTGCAATCTCTGCTTGCCATGAACGGCAACATGCCTTTGGAATTTGCGGAAACCACTTATCCTTCCATACAGGAAATCAATGATTACAATACCATGCGGGATGAAGTGGTGGCATCAGACCTTGACTTGCAGACCGCTGCTGCCACTACTCGTGCCGCCGAGAAGCAGGTTTCGGTAGACCGCCAAGGCTGGTTGCCTAAACTGGAAGTCGGTTTCCGTCGTAACACGGATGATGTGGCTTCAATGAATGGTTTTGTGGTAGGGGGTTCCTTGCCTTTGTTTCAGAACCGTAAAAAGGTAAAGATAGCCAAGGCGCAGGCTATCAGTGCACAGTTGATGCAAGAGAACGCTAAAGATCAGGTTGAGGCTTCTCTGATGTCTCTTTTCAATGAAATGCAGCAGTTGAAGGATGCCATAAAAGCGTATGATGTCCCCTTGATGTACCGTTCTCTGGACTTGTTGAAGCAGGCATTGACCGAAGGACAAATTTCATTGATTGAATATTTTGTGGAAACGGAAAGTATTTATAAGAATCTTCAGGCGTATATGCAGATTGAGAATCAATACCAGAAGGTGATGGCGAATATCTATAAGAACAACCTGTAGGATGTTAATATTCGCTGAGATATAGCAGTGTAGGGGGGATGTTATAGTTGACATCGCCCCTAAAACTTATCTTATCGGTTCAGTAAGTAAAATATAAAAAATGATTAGGAGATGAATTTAGAAGAAGTATTGAACTTTCGCCGGTCTGTGCGGAAGTTTGACAAAAGCAAACCGGTAGATCCGGAAAAGGTAAGACATTGTCTGGAACTGGCTGCGCTGGCTCCCAATAGCTCCAATATGCAGTTGTGGGAGTTCTATCAAATAACGGACCCGCAACTGATGGCGAAAATAACTCATGCCTGTCTTGACCAGTCGGCAGCGGCTACGGCTTCCGAAATCGTCGTCTTTGTCACCCGTCAGGATTTATATAAGAAACGTGCCCACTTCGTCCTTGACTTTGAAGAAGGGAACATCCGGCGGAACAGCCCGAAGGAACGCCAAGAGAAACGCATCAGGGACAGAAAGTTGTATTATGGTAAACTCATGCCCTTTATCTATGCCCGGTTCTTTGGCCTGTTGGGGCTTTTCAGGGTAATCTTGGCAAGAACTATCAGTCTGTTCCGACCTATGATGCTGGAAGTATCCGAGTGTGACATGCGTGTGACCGTAAATAAATCCTGTGCACTTGCCGCCCAAACCTTTATGATTGCCATGGCGAACGAAGGATACGATACTTGTCCGTTGGAAGGTTTTGACAGCAGACGGATGAAGAAACTATTGAAACTGCCTCATGGTGCAGGTATTAATATGGTCATACCTTGCGGCGTACGGGACGGAAACAAAGGTATTTGGGGAGAACGCGGCAGAGTTCCCTTCGATGAGGTTTATCATAGAATATAGGGTGGAGAAGGTATCTCTCAGAGTGGAGATTCACCGTCCGGGCACTTTGCCCAACGGCTTGCAAGTGGAAGATATAACCAATGGCACTTCGATGCCTCGTAATAACTTCCTCTTCGGCAATGCCATCTATCTTCTTCCTTATACCGGTGCAGGCAGTGGTATTATAGAGATATCCGCTGTAAATTTATGGAAAAAGAATGATTGGAGTAATATTCTAAAGAATTTCTGCAATATTTCTTTATTGCACGGACTGTTGGATTTGATATCATGGGCTCCGTCCGTTGGGCTGCACAGAGGTAACGAAATATCAATTATGGTTATTTTGTTTGTTTCAAATGTCGGTTTAACAAGGATATGTGGCGGGATTTTTTTAATTTTGCACCTGCAACTAATTAACAGATAAGAAAATGCCGTTAAATTTACCCGATAAACTACCTGCCATCGAATTACTGAAAGAAGAGAATATCTTCGTTATTGATAATTCGCGTGCCAATGCACAGGATATCCGTCCGTTGAAGATTGTGATATTGAATTTGATGCCGTTGAAGATAACCACAGAGACGGATTTGGTGCGTTTACTTTCCAATACACCGCTTCAGTTGGAAATTTCGTTTATGAAACTCAAAAGTCATACTTCAAAGAATACACCGGTGGAGCACATGAAAGCCTTCTATCGTGATTTTGACTTGATGCGTAACGAAACGTATGACGGCATGATTGTGACCGGTGCTCCCGTTGAGCAGATGCCGTATGAAGAGGTGACTTATTGGAACGAAATCACGACTATTTTTGATTGGGCGCGTACTCATGTCACATCTACGCTTTATATTTGTTGGGCGGCACAGGCAGGGCTTTATCATTTTTATGGAGTACCTAAATATCCGTTGGATAAAAAGATGTTCGGCATCTTTGAACATCATGTCAATGTGCAGGGATTGCCTATCTTCCGTGGGTTCGATGATGTGTTTTTTGTACCTCACAGCCGTCACACCGAAGTGCGCCGTGAAGATATTATGAAGGTGAAAGACCTCACGTTGATAGCCGAATCGGATGATTCGGGAGTTTATATGGCAATGGCCCGCAACGGCCGTGAGTTCTTTATCACCGGACATTCCGAATATTCGCCTTATACGCTCGATACGGAATACAAACGCGATTTGGGCAAAGGGCTTCCTATTGAAATGCCGAGAAACTATTACCGTGGAGACAACCCGGATAATGCGCCTTTGGTGCGCTGGCGCGGACATGCCAACTTATTGTTCTCCAACTGGCTGAATTATTACGTATATCAGGAAACTCCATTTGATATAACTCAGATACGATGATTAGACAACGAAAGATAGAATTGCTGGCTCCTGCCAAGAACCTGGAGTGCGGTATGGCGGCTGTCGACCATGGTGCCGATGCTGTCTACATCGGCGCTCCCCGTTTTGGCGCACGTGCGGCGGCCGGAAATTCTTTGGAAGACATAGCGGTATTGGTGCAGTATGCTCATTTGTATAATGTGCGAATCTATGTGACTGTCAATACTATCCTTCGCGATGAAGAGTTGAAGGATACGGAAGAAATGATATGGGAGTTGTATCGTGCCGGTGTGGATGCACTGATTGTGCAGGATATGGGACTGTTGGAGTTGAACCTGCCGCCCATTCCTCTTCATGCCAGCACGCAGATGGATAACCGTACCCCCGAAAAGGTGAAGTTTCTGGCAGAGGCGGGGTTTCGTCAGGTTGTGTTGGCGCGTGAACTTTCGTTGCCCGAGATTGGCAAGATACATGAGGTGGTTCCCGAAGTGCCGCTTGAAGTGTTTGTGCACGGAGCACTGTGCGTCAGTTATAGCGGGCAGTGTTATGTCAGCCAGTCCTGTTTCGGGCGCAGTGCCAATCGGGGAGAATGTGCACAGTTCTGTCGCTTGGCGTTCGACCTGGTGGATGCGGATGGGAAAGTCATTGTGCGTAATAAGCATTTGCTTTCGTTGAAAGATCTTAATCAGAGTGAAGAACTCGAACAGTTGCTGGACGCCGGTGCTTCTTCTTTGAAGATAGAAGGGCGTTTGAAGGATGTTTCGTATGTGAAGAATGTGACGGCTTATTATCGCAAGAAATTGGATGCTGTCTTTAAACGTCGCACAGAATATATCCGTGCTTCGTCGGGAACGGTGAAAACGGACTTTAAGCCACAGTTGGACAAGAGTTTCAGTCGCGGGTTTACTAATTATTTCCTGTTTGAACGCAACAAGGATATCTTTTCTTTTGATACTCCGAAGTCGCTGGGCGAGGAGATGGGGACGGTAAAGGAAATCCGTGGAAACTATTTGACTGTGGCCGGGGTGAAATCGTTCAATAACGGTGATGGGGTGTGTTATCTGGATGAAGCCGGAAAATTGCAGGGTTTCCGCATTAATAGGGTGGAGAACAATAAACTGTTCCCGCAGGAGATGCCTCGTATCAAGCCCCGCACGCTGCTTTACCGTAACTTTGATCAGGAGTTTGACAAGCAGATGCAACGCAAATCCGCCGAACGCAAGTTGTCGGTTGCTCTGGTATTGGCGGAGAATAATTTCGGTTTTACGCTGACATTGACGGATGAAGATGATAACAGTGTCAGTGTGGTATTGGAGCGCGAGAAAGAATTGGCGCGCACTCCGCAGACCGATAATCTTCGTACCCAGTTGGGCAAATTGGGAAATACGCCTTTCGAACCGACAAGCATTGATATCGACTTTAGTGAGAATTGGTTTATCCCTGCTTCTGTCCTTGCCGAATTGCGCCGTTCGGGAGTAGAGAAACTTTTGGAAGCCCGCCGCATCAATTATCGCCGGGAATTATATAAATTGCCGGAGACACATCATTCTTTTCCGGTTTCAGAACTTACCTATTTGGGTAATGTGATGAATGACGGAGCTTATTCTTTCTATCAGAATCATGGGGTGCAACGCATTGCTCCCGCTTTTGAGAAAGTTCCGGTTGAGGATGCCGTATTGATGTTCTGTAAACACTGTTTACGATATAGCATGGGATGGTGTCCCACTTATCATAAGGTGCGTTCTCCTTATAAGGAACCTTACTGTTTGGTCAGTGCGGATGGAAAACGTTTCCGTCTGGAGTTTGACTGTAAGCATTGTCAAATGAAGGTGCTTTCTGCTTCGGGGGAGCCGAAAGTTTCTTCTTCTCATTAATATACCATGAACATTCTCCGCTATAAACCGAATCTGAAGAAATCGGGCTTCCAGTTTCCGACAGGGAATATAGTGGGGATGAAATGGGTATGGCTGCTTCCGTTGTCAGTACTCTTTTCTTTTTTCTTTTCCTGCCAATATCAGGTGCCTGACTTTTCTTTAAAAGGAGCCTCGCAGAAGACAAAAGATTCTGTGGACTATTTGATGGAGCATTATTATACGTTGAATAGTAATTTCGAAGTGACTTCGGATTCTCTGTTATTGCAGCAATTGCCGTTGATAGATGTGCTGCCGGTTTATAAAGGAGAGAAGCTGGTGGTGCGGATGGAGGTTATTTATTGTCTGATCGCGCTTTTGCCGGTTCGGATACATTGGCAACTTCTTACGCTTTGTCTTGTGCGTTACGCAATTTGGAATATGATCTGATCATTTGCGGTCGTCAGGCTATTGACGGGGATACCGCTCAAGTGGGGCCGCAGGTGGCTGAGAAATTGGCTTTACCACAGGTTACCTATGCTGAAGAAATTCAAGGGTGTGATGGGAAAATCGTGACGATCAAACGCCGTTTGGAAAGAGGTATTGAAGTGGTGACTTGCCCGATGCCTTGTGTGGTAACCGTGAACGGTTCTGCCGCATCTTGTCGTCCGAGAAACGCTCGTTTCGTGATGAAATACAAAAACGCGAAAGGTACTCAGGAGGCACAGGATGCTAACGAGGATTATTTTGCACTGGTGAACGAACGCCCGTATTTGAAATTGACCGAATGGAGCGTGAACGATGTTCAGAGTAACCCGGAGGATCTCGGTTTGAGCGGATCTCCGACCAAGGTAAAGAATATCGAAAGCGTGGTGTTCCAAGCTAAAGAGGCTAAAGTACTTTCCGGTACGGATGCTGAATTGGATGCCATGATGAAAGAGTTGATAACTAACCATACAATCGGGTAATTTTAGATTTTAAATTGTAAATTTTAAATTGAAGAGTATTGAAACTAGGCAATTTGAATTTATAGAATCTAAAATCTAAAATCTAAAATTTAAAATGATATGAACAGTGTATTTGTATATTGCGAAATAGAAGAGGGTATTATTGCAGATGTAAGCCTCGAGCTACTGACCAAAGGACGTACCCTTGCTACAAAACTTGGCGTAAAGCTGGAGGCTATCGCTTTGGGTGAAGGATTGAAAGATATTGAAAAACAAGTATTCCCTTATGGAGTGGATGTACTTTGGGTTGGTGATGATGCTCGCTTGGCTCCTTACACGACGTTACCTCACACGAAGATGTTGGTACGTTTGTTTGACGCCGAGAAACCACAGGTGGCTTTGATGGGAGCTACCAGCGTGGGACGTGATTTGGGACCTCGCGTGTCTTCCGCATTACATAGTGGTTTGACGGCAGACTGTACGAGTCTTGAAATTGGTGAATATACCGACGCCAAGAGCGGGAAGAAGTACGAGAATTTGTTATACCAGATTCGTCCGGCCTTTGGAGGAAATATCGTGGCTACGATCGTGAACCCGGAATGTCGTCCGCAGATGGCTACGGTTCGCGAGGGTGTGATGAAGAAAGAAATCTTCAATCTTCAACATCAGGGAGAAGTGAAGAAATTGAACGTGGACGAGTATCTGGATGATACCGACTTGGTGGTAAAGGTGATCGAGCGTCACATGGAGAAATCCAAAGTGAATATTAAGGCTGCCCCAATCATTGTTGCCGGAGGATATGGTGTGGGTTCTAAAGAGAACTTCAATCTATTGTACGAGTTGGCCGCTGTTTTAGGCGGAGAAGTGGGTGCATCCCGTGCTGCTGTTGATGCAGGGTTCTGCGAACATGAACGTCAGATCGGACAGACAGGAACAACGGTTCGTCCTAAATTATATATTGCTTGCGGTATTTCCGGACAGATCCAGCATACAGCCGGAATGGAAGAGTCTTCAATGGTGATTGCTATTAACACGGATGCAAACGCTCCGATTAATAAATTTGCCGATTACGTGATCACGGGTGACTTGAACGTGGTTATCCCCAAGATGATCCAGTATTACAAGAAGAATAGCAAGTAGACAATTGTAAATTTTAGATTGTAAATTTTAAATTGAAATAGAGTCGTCGGGAAATACAATCTAAAATCTAAAATTTAAAATTTAAAATTTAAAATGGAATAAGGTATGGCAAATTTCTATACAGATAACGAGGATTTAAAGTTCCACTTGGGACATCCCTTGATGCAGAAGATTGTTGCTTAAAAAGAGCGCAATTTCGAGGATGCAGGGAAATGCGAGATTGCACCGCGTGATTTCGAGGATGCAATGGATAATTATGATAGAGTGTTGGAGATCGTGGGAGATATTTGTGGTAACGTGCTGGCTGAAAATGCAGAAGGCGTGGATCACGAAGGGCCGCAAGTAATTGACGGTCGGGTAAAATATGCTGCTGGAACTCAACAAAATCATGATATGCTGGCTCAGGCCGGATTGTACGGTATGTCATTACCGCGTGAGTATGACGGGTTGAATTTCCCGATGGTGCCTTACGTGATGGCGGCAGAGTTGGTTTCCCGTGGTGATGGCGGTTTCGCTAACATCTGGGGATTGCAGGATTGTGCTGAAACGATTCACGAGTTTGCCAGTGAAGATCAGCACAGCCGTTTCATTCCGCGTATCTGTGCCGGTGAAACCATGTCTATGGACTTGACCGAGCCGGATGCCGGGTCGGATTTGCAGTCCGTACAGTTGAAAGCTACCTACTGCGAGAAAGACGGTAAATGGTATCTGAATGGCGTGAAACGTTTTATCACGAATGGTGACGCTCACATTTCATTGGTACTTGCCCGTTCTGAAGAAGGTACTCATGACGGACGCGGTTTGTCCATGTTTATCTATGACAAGGCTAACGGTGGAATGACCGTTCGTCGTATCGAGAATAAATTGGGAATCAAAGGGTCCCCGACTTGTGAGCTGGTGTTCAAGGATGCTCCGGCTGAATTGGTGGGAGAGCGTAAACTCGGCTTGATTAAGTACGTGATGTCTTTGATGAATGGTGCCCGTTTGGGTGTCGGGGCTCAATCTGTGGGTATTGCCGAGGCTGCTTACCGTGAAGGTTTGAAATACGCTCAGGAAAGACGCCAGTTCGGTAAAGCGATTATCGAATTTCCGGCTGTATACGAGATGTTGACTAACATGGAGGCCAAGTTACAAGCAGCTCGTTCTGTGCTTTACGAGACCAGCCGTTTCGTTGATATGTACAAGGCTTACACGCACATCGCTAACGAGCGTACATTGAATAAAGAGGAGCGTGAGGAGATGAAGAAATACCAGAAGTTGGCTGATATCTTCACCCCGCTATTGAAATTGTTCTCCAGCGAGTACGCGAATGAGATTGCTTACGACGCTTTGCAGATTCACGGGGGATCCGGATTCATGAAGGATTACCCGATCGAGCGTCTGGTTCGTGATGCGCGTATCACGAATATTTACGAAGGAACTTCTCAGTTGCAGGTCGTGGCTGCTATTCGTGGTGTGACCACGGGACAATTCTTGAAACAAATCCGTGAAGAATACGAACAAGCCTCTATCCGTCCGGAACAAGAATATGTTCGTGAGATATTGAAAGGCATGACCGGAGCGTTCGAGGCTGCCGTGACAAAAGTAACTGCTGTTGGGGAGACGGAATACGTGGATTTCCATGCTCGTCGTTTGGTTGAAATGGCAGGGTATATTATTTTAGGTTACTTGCTGTTGTTAGATTCTCAACGTTGTGATCGTTTTGCTAAATCTGCCGAGATATTCGTGAAATACGGTCAGTCAAAGGTTGCCGGATATGCAGCATTTATCAATGACTTCGAATTGAAGGATTTGGGAATGTATAAGAAATAATATGATCGAAGTATGATCATGGAAAAGGGAGGCTTTAAGACCTCCCTTTTTATTTTGCTTTTTTTATTTCAATTGGTTTGTAACTTGCTCTTTCCTTGCGATCCGTGGTGGCTGCGCAACTGATACCCCGTTCTTTCATGGCTTTGTTTTTTCCAATATGAATATCCGGGAATTTCTTTTTTTTGCTGAAAAAAGTAGAGATACCCAATCCTAAGAAAGCCAAGCCGATAATTACGACTATAATAATAAAATAGATACCTATCATG
>OGMR01000995.1_pt1 | contig 11135 bp, 7 predicted proteins | sample 1573251 | NCBI WGS metagenome assembly OGMR01 (sample SAMEA2581979, study PRJEB24529) | metagenome | biome: Human gut stool | place: China | collected 2011
CGATTCTTTTTATCGTCAATTATATTTGACAATTGAGCAGATGTAATCCTATCATTTTCTGATAACAAACCTGTTCTTGAGGCTAAATATAGACGTATAGCACATGCTCTATACATTTTAATATAGAGGTCTTTATCCCATCCGTAAATTTTCCGTATATTATAAACTTCTGTAAAAGTATCCTCCATACTTATAATATTATTCATTATCGAGAGCCAACTCATATCAAAATTGTATGAAGAACCTTTTAGATGCATGTGAAGATCTGTCATTCTATTTTTAAACAAAGCATTTAGCTCCTTATTGTCGTGGTCAATATATGCCGGCCAATCAAAGAAATTCCTTTTAGACCTATTGATAATATCAAAAGAAGCAGCAAATACTGTGGTAAATATATCTTCCCCAAAGAGATTAGAGACATTATGCCACCTTAATAATTTAGAATAATGACAAACCGGATCATTGTTTTTAAAATATATAGTCTTACATGCAAAATGTAATAACATATTGAAGACTGACTGGTCAAAAAATTTTAATTCTTTATGAGATTTTAGAGGTTCCATCCATTCAGAAATCACGACTTGACCTACCATAGTTTCCTGATCCAATGTATTATAAGCATTTACTTTTCTTAATAGATATTGAATTTGAGATTCATTCATATCTGTATCAGGACGTGGCATTTCACCACGATTATATTGCTTATCCTTTGGCAACATATCTGCACAGAAAAGGACTTCATCGCCATCCTGTTCCTTGAATACAGCCTTTAATGCATTGCTTAAATATTCCATGATGTATAGATTTATTAGTCAAAGAGTCGTTTTATTTCTTCAATTGTAAGTTTTTCATTTATGGTATTGAATAATTCGGACATTTTTTCCTTATTTTTATGTAACTCCAAGATTTTTTCTTCAACGGTATCTTTGCAAACCAAACGATATACCTTAACATCATTTTCCTGGCCTATTCGATGCGTACGTGCAAAAGCCTGACTTTCAACAGCAGGATTCCACCAATCATCCAGTAGGATTACTCTATCGGCAACAGTAAGATTCAGTCCTGTTCCGCCGGCCTTTATACTTATCATCAGAACTGCAGCAGAAGGATCATTCTGAAATGTATTGACAAGTATTTGTCTGTTACGCGTCTCACCAGTAAGTAGTAACGGGTTCAGTTTATTTAGATCCGGATGCTTCATAAGCAATTCCAAAGCTGAAGTAAATTGTGAGAACAGCACAACTTTATGATTTTGTGAAACGAAATCCTTTACCAGTTTTATTGCAAAATTAAACTTTGAACTATCTATAACCGCTTTCCCTCTCAGACTAAGTGGCAAAAGACTGGCATTCACACAGCATTGTCTTAATCGTAACAAACCCTCAAGAGCTATACTGGTTAATCTACCACTAGTTCCATCATTCATAGCAAGAAGAAATGTTTTTCTTACTTTGGAATATATATCTCGCTCTGCCTTCGAAAGCTCTATATATACATTTTCCACTAACATATCAGGCAGATTCAAAACCTCATCCTTTGTTCTTCTTAATATAAACGGCGCCAAAAACATTTTAGAAAGTTCCACCACCCTCTTTCTATCGTTAGAGTCAGCCAAACTTTTGATTTTATTATATACCAGCTCAGTTTCTGGCTGTATAAGTTTAAATTGTGCCCATATTTCATCAATAGAATTTTCAATGGGAGTACCACTAAGTATAATCAAATAATGCCTGTTAAGTGACTCTATGGCTTTATGACGATGTGTGTTGTCATTCTTTACCATTTGTCCTTCATCGACTATTATTGTATCAAATTCCTTTTTGTAGTATTCCGAAGCATGAATTCTTATGGCTTCGTATGACTGTATTTCAATCCTTTCTAACAATTGGGGGGTAAACTTTATTATTTCACTTTTCCAATTTTCAGTAAGTGAAGCTGGACATATTACAAGAAATTTGTTATTCCCTCCTGCTATTGTAGTAAGGTAAGCCAATGTCTGCAATGTTTTGCCTAAACCCATATCATCAGCAAGTAGCCCTCCCCTATGATTCTTTCTAAGCAGAGATAACCACATAACACCATCCATCTGATATGGTTTCAAATGTGCATTCACATTTTTAGCAACTATCGAACTAATATTTTCTTTTTCTTTATCAGATAAAGGTATTATAGGTTTATAAAAACTCTCGATATTTATATTATGGGGAATCAAACTACCAATAAACTTCTCAGGAGTAAAATTCTTTATCTTATCAGAATCAAACAAATTAAAATTACCATCCGACTCTATATAATTTCTACTATTAAGATATGCATGAAGAATATCTTCAATATTTAAAGAATCAGAACTTTCTCCATTTGCTGATGAGAACCACTCTATTCCATTCTTTTCCCTATGATATGAAGCAGTAGAGTATGCCCCTTTAGATGAAGGTAAATAGAGTTTCCAACCCTTAGATGTAAGATCTTTAAGTACTTTCACATCAGGCTTGTCTAACGATAAAGTACTGTATAATCCGTCAAGGCCTGAATCAATAGGTTCTATAAATATATCCTCACCCTCTTTGTCTCTGTAAAAGAAATCATTATTATCATTTTTAATTGGAATGGAAGTATAGCATATTGGATATAATGTAGCTGAATCTTCATATCTAAACCTTAGATTCATATTTTTCCACCATGCTCGAATATCTGATATATAAATTTCTCCCCCGATAAGTTTTCCTTTATGAATAGGTATTTTATCTGAGGGAAAAGAGTTTTTCAAAATAGATTGTATATTCTTTATTTTTTTTAGAGATGAATTTTTCCCCCCAGAACGCTGGTATATCCATTCATGATTAGACAGGGCTTGAATTAGTTCTCTATTCTCCATTTGCACTGGAGAAAAAATAAACGGCTGTTCTTCCTGTCCAACCATAAACAGGATTTGAGCCAAACGGTCTGTCTGAAAAGTTTTGGAACGACGAATATCGTCGCCATTTACTTTTCTCTGAAACGGAGACAAAGACCTGGAACCCGTTTCCATACAGACTTCAATGTCAATATTTCGGTTTGAAGTCGTATTATTCAATATACACACAAACCTATATTCCATTAGTCAAACTTATAAAAGTAATTAAAGCTATCTATCATTCTTTTCTTCAGCTTATTCTTTTTTTCATCATTACAGCTTATCTGATGATATGGCAAAACTGAAGATTGTATTTTACCTGCAAAATCGAAATCATCTATTCTGCATCCACCGTCACAAATATATCTCAATTCACAGTCTTTACAAGGAATAACATTATCAACCGAAGTAGCCAAATGTATTTCTTTACCTTTTTCCATGAAAAATGACATTGGCTCCTCAGTAACATTTCCGAATATTTCCATTTCGTTTATTCTGTTACAGAAGTAGACATTTCCATCCGAACTAATAGATATACCTCCCAATCCACAATTTATAGCTACCAAATTTGCAGTATGACCGGCAAGGAAGTTATCATAATCTGCATTTTCATCAACATGCTTTTCTATATTCTTTATTATTGCAGAGTATTTTTCGTTCTCTTCAGCTGTAAAATTCACATTCCTACCAGGAAGAAGCTTCTTGCTAAGTTTGAAAAATACATCTTTACCGAATGTTTTTTCTTTTATCAAATCAACCAGATTTTTGTATCGAGTCTGTGTATTCTCATTGAGATTATCATAAGTAAATGTTGTAGCTACAGACGTCTTTACTCCAGCATTGGCAAATTTCACGATGGTATCTACAACTTTTTCAAAATGCCCACTTCCTCTTACCACAGAGTTTGTTTCTTCATCAACACCATCAAGGCTGAACTGAATTTCATCAATAAATGGAGCCAATTCATGTATCAATTTATCTGACCACAACAACCCATTGGAAAGGACAGTACTTTTCAAGCCTAAATCATGAGCATGACTTATTATTTGCGGGAAATTTTTAAACATAAGAGGTTCTCCGCCAGAGAAAGTTACAAATTCTCCTCCATTCTCTTTGAATGAAGTCAGCACTTTCATCCAGGCTCCTAATGTTAATTCATTTTCCAGTTTATTCCCGGACAACATGAAACAATGTTTACATTTAAGGTTACATGCATTTGTAATATATATATTAAGCATTTTGTAACCTTCAAGATATTCTTTAGTCACCTCTCCATTGACTCCTGCAAATTTTCTTGCAAAAATTGCAGCCAAGACAATCTTTAAATCTACCATTGCTTGTTCACTATCCACCGTTTCTATTACATTGCCAATACACTTTCCAGAACGTAGCATATTTAGAAAATCTATTTGTCTGGCATTATAAAGGACAATCCAATTTGCAGTTTGCACAGCAATAACCAGATAAAAATTATTGATTTCTTCTACTACTATTTCATTAGGGAAATGAAGTATATCATCGTAATTCAATTCTCCATTCATAATTTATCAAAACTTATATAAATAAAAAATGCCCCACTTTGGGGCATTGATTTTTTGTAAGCCAAATTTAATTCTGGTTTACATCACAACGTTTGAAGCAATACATGGCTCCTACGCGTTCCGCATCAGAAATCTTCTTTTCTGACCAGCTAAATGAAATTGTCTTTTTCATATTTAACTTGTTTTCATTTAATTAATAATATCTGTTCTCTATTAACTGAGTTACTAAAGTACAGCAACTTTTCAAATCTTCTATATCTATTGTCTCAACAGGGCTATGCATATATCTACATGGGATACTTAATAATAATGTACGTATTCCACTACGGCTAATCTGAATAACATTGGCATCAGTACCGGTTGGACGTGCACAGGCCTCTATTTGGTAGTGAATATTCAAATCTTTGGCCAAAGATACAACTTTTTTTGTAATTTCATTATCCATATTCGGACCAATTGCAATAACAACACCTTTTCCTAATTTAATGTCACCGTCTCTTACTGGTGACATTCCAGGATAATCTGTTGCATGAGTTACATCCAAAACAATACAAATATCCGGGTTTATAGTAAATGCTGCCGTTTGGGCTCCTCTTCCTCTGAGCTCTTCCTGAGTTGTAGCAGCATAATATATGTCATCATTACATTCTTTCTCCGCAAGTTTCTGAGCTATTGAAACCATTACAGAAAGAGAACATCTATTATCCATAGCCTTACCTATCAACCTAGTCCCTTGCTGATATGTTATTGGCTCAAATGTTCCTATGCTACCAATTTCTACTAACTCTAACGCTGAGTCTTTACTATCTACGCTAATATCAATCCATAAATCCTCAGGATCCAGTGATTGTTTAGAAACAGACTCCTTTTGAAGATGAATCGGTTTAACCCCTATAACGCCTTTAACTATCTGATTATCGACACCTTTAATCAAGACTGTTCTACCAAGAAGAATATTAGTATCTATTCCTCCTATTTCATCAAAATACAAATAACCATTATTATCAATATAAGTTACTATAATTCCAATTTCATCAGCATGGGCTGTTATCATTATTTTTTTACGATCATCTCCATTACCGCATTTGACTGCAACAGCATTACCTATATTAGTAAGATTAATTACACCAACATATTGAGACATTTCTTTGCACCAGATATCAATAATATCTTTTTCATAACCAGATGGTGCAATTATACTTGATGCCTGCTTTAAAAAACTTGTATTAAACTCCATAATATCATTTTAAATTGCAAATTTAAAGAATTTAATCGGATAATCCTTACTGTAAATCAATTATAACAAGAAAAGTATCTATTGTGGAGTATAACATATATGGTTGCTGCCTCACAAACGCTCTTCAGCTCCCCCATCTCACCTAGCTCAACGTATTTTTTCGGTATGTGTTATAATTGAGCAGTTTCTAGAATAGCCGCGATACTGACTCCTACAATTTCTTTCATACCGGCTAAAGTAAATATCGGTTTAGTTCTCATAGCTTTCAGAATCTTTGTATAATTGGGGAGGCGGAATGCAATGTATTTTCCATCATACCACCACTCATCTTCATTCTTTTACTTACAGAATGTAAATATACAAAAAGTTTTGAATATGATTATACAGATACAACCTTTTTGCCAATATTCTCGCTACTCTTGGATAATACGAACATCCCTTACTTACCAATAATAGTAAAAAAACTACTCAAATCATAATAAAATTACGACTCCGATTCCACCCTCGGTTTCAGGGCCATTTTTGTACCTTTTCTCACCAAAAAACGCCATTTTTCACAAGTTTTTGTACCGCACATTTTGATATTCAAGAAATTACACTTACTTTTACTTTCCAAAATGGAGGTACAAGCCGAGAATGGTGCTAAAAATTACTAACTTACACATTCTCAGATACTTGCCAACCTACTGGCTGTACCTTTTAGAGCGCTATACTATTGATAATCAACGATGTACACATACTGCATCGGATAATCGTCAAGCGCCTTAAGGTCGTCATAATAATCATCAACGGAGTAATAGAGACCATCCGGAGCGAACAAATCATTATTTTCAAAAAGGAATATTGTACTGTCGTTGAACGAATCAACAATACCCTTCTTTAAAAGGAATGCGATAAACTTCTCGTTATGTATCTGGTCATGCAGCCACTTCTGGAATCCTTCGCCCTCACAGGCTCCATGCAGAACATCAATATCGTATTCCTGGACTTCGCTATGATATTTTAATAGGAATGATGAATACCTGGGCGGAGCGAATAATTATCGTAATCTCGAAGCAAAGGGTGAGGGAAGAAATCCGACCACTCAGACAATGTCAAATTTCCTCATCTGTCAAAATACCAGAACAAGACAATCCAGTGGTATCATAAATAACATCTTCCACTGGCTTTAAAACGATTGATTTGTTCTCTACAACAGGAATGATACCTTCTTTATCCATCTTACTCTCAAACCCGCTCTGAAACATCTCTATGAAGTCATCATACTTGTATCCTTGTGTCTTTTTACACTTATTAAAATCAGGTACAAGAGCAAAAATGGAATCATAGTCGTACTCTCCGCTATCCATCAGATCCTTGATCCATGAGAAGAATTTCTCGCCAGCAATACGAGCAAGTTCAAGATTGAAGTTGGTCTCATCCTCATCTTTCAGGTAAACCTCCCTCTCAATGTCGTCACGGTCGCCCTTCGGAATCATATCCGTATTCATGAGGAACGGGAATCCCCATGTTGCGCTGGTCGGGAGATAGCAATACAGGTTGGCGTTCTCTATCGGCAATAGCTTGCGCCCATCTTTGCGGCAGGCAAAGGAAATCTTTGTCCGCTCGAAATCCTTGTATTTCTCCGGAATACGACTCTTTCCGATATCGATGTCTTTATTTACAAGAGCCTGAAAATCCTCATTGATATTTTCCTCGTAGTCGGACACAAGCCACTTAGCTTCATCTATCACACAATCCCTTTTCTTTTTCGTTGATGCCACAAATGCCGGATATGTTCCTTACGTTGAAATAATCTCCGGAGTGCATGAACACAAGATATTTGTCAGTGATATGGAACTCCACATCAACCGGAACACCATTAACCGGATAGTCATTGGCATTTTGCAGCAACTCATATATGAATGTAGATTCCTTAGCACTAAGCTGCTTGTTCAATGTGTCAAGAAAGTTGGCTGATGACTCAAAATTCTTTGACTTATCGTTATATCTATCGGCAAATAGCTGGTCGATAAACCATTGAGGTCTGATTGGCTGAGGCTGAAAATGGAAGTCGATATAAATCTCATGAGGATTGTATGGATTATTCCCAGACAATCTCCAGTTGAAAAGATAGTAGTTTTCCGAAATAATACCCTTAATTTCGCCCTTATAATGCAAAGAAATCGGTTTTTTTTGAGCATCATTGGGATAATAAGGGATTTTTGCAAAATTAGGTTTACGGATATCATCCACGATAGATATTTCATTCTCGTGGTCATAATGATAGTAACCGATAAAGTTGCAATCCGAGACACCCCAATACTCAAACAATTCCTTTTCGGCAGAAGAATGCTCCTTTTTTCCCTGTTCAGCCCTTTTTTGGCTGAATACCCTCATCTTTTCTGCATTCAATAGGTATAGCGAGCTATATACTGGACGAAGCATAAACATATTGTCAAGGCTCTCCCTACGCTCCCTGCTTTCCAGTTCAAAACGCATTTTAAATTGTCCTTTTTGGAACTGGAACTTTGTAGTGGCTAATATGTTGAAGAATATTGGATACCTGCTATAGGGATAGCAGATTAACTTGCTGTTATTAGTGATATTTGTAATTGACCCCTTGAAGTTCTCAGGATGGCTTGTTTTATATGGTTTATCGTTAATAGTGCAGTCAAACACAAAGTCATCGCAATTCCAATATGAACAAAGATATTCGATAATTTGCTCGTCGGACCATTCTTTTGGGTTGGAATAGTTTTCCATATTTCACTTGGATTCTATGTTAATTAGTACTGAAATAGGCTTACATTTACTTGACAAATATACGCAAAGCCTTCTAAACATGAAGTAATTATAGGCCAATATTGTATTTTTCTCCTTTACTTTATCCCCGTATTCATATATACGTTCATTAAAGTAAAGTCAAAATAAGGGAAGGAAAATCCCAATATATAGCAGTCGGTAATGGTGGATATTTTACCAGCTCATTGGACGGGGAGACATGGAGCGAGCCTGTACAGACTCACAAGAATGACAGAATTGACTGGCTGAACATTGAATATGCCAATGAAATGTTTTTAATCTCAGGTGAAAATCAAACGGGGCATTACATCTCATATTCAAAAGACGGAGCAAATTGGTCTGAACCCGTTACGGACTCTGGAAATGGGCGTATGGTATTTGGAAATAATTTATGGATAATTTGCGCCAGTTATTGTATATATGTATGGAACAGGGATTTTACGCACAAAGAACAGGTTGAACCTTCTTATGACAATGCCCGTGTGGATTATTACGATGTAGCATTTGGTAATGGTCGATTCGTGTTGGTCTCAAGTTGTGCAATTGACGGAGACGTATTCACATCAACGGACGGTTTGAACTGGAAAAGGCTTTTTACAGAAATATCCTGTCAGTGTATCACATTTGACGGGAAACAATTTGTAGCAGGAGGTGGTGGAGGTCGTATTTGGACTTCTACAGACGGGGAGAATTGGACGGAACACCGTGCGTTACCCTCAAACTTCCTCCCGTCAAAAATCAAATATGGAAATGGAAATTATATCATCATGGGGACATTGAATAGATATTGGTTTGTCAATCAATTTGTAGCTATCTCCAAAGACGGGATAAATTGGACTGATTTGAAAAAAGTTACGGACGAAAGCATTAATGATTTTTGCTTCATAACTGAATGAAAAGTGTATTTATACGTTATAAATGTTGTACCCATATCCTATGTTGATAAAAATAGAAAGGGGGCTGGAGTCGGGAAATCCCCGAACCAGCCCCCTTCTAAGATTTTCCAGTGTCGATATGTACGTTAGTACCAAAATTAATGGAGCGATAATCAACCAAAGTTTAAGAAATAAGATTTTTGCTCCAATAAAAACGAATGAAATTGCAATCAGCGCCCGAGAATATTTATTAAAATTTGCAACAGAACAATATGCAGGGGTACAAGGTCTATCGTATGCAACTATATATCACCAATTGGAAGATAGAAATGGACATGAAAAAAACAGTCAAGTTCTTGAAAACTTTGCTAAAGAATATGGAACACAAATTAAGTTCTTTGGTATCGAAAGTGTGATCGACAAAAATATCATTCCTGACTCATTACTATATCCCAATAGATTATTGCTACTAAATTTTAATTATACCCATACTGCCGATTTATATATTCCTCAAGGCAAAACAAAAGAGTATTGGTTTCCCATCAATCATATTCATGGTGATTTAGAGAAGCCTGACGACATTATCTTTGGCAACGGTGATGAACTTAGTGAACTTGTAAAGCTTTACAACAATGAGCATTTACGCAATATCAAATCCACAAAATATCTCGAAACCGATAATTATCGTAAAATGTTAACTTTTATTAATTCAACTCCTTATCAAGTCTATATTATGGGCCACTCTTGTGGTAATTCGGATAGGACCCTCTTAAATACATTATTTGAACATAAGAACTGTATATCTATAAAGCCACTCTACTACATAAAAGAAGATGGTTCTGACAATTATCTTGAAATTATTCAAAACATTAGTCGAAATTTTACAGATATGAAACTGATGAGAGATAGAGTTGTAAATAAAACTTATTGCGAAAGGTTGTTAGATTAACAAATAGCAATCCATAACAAGCATGATAAATAAAATAGTACTAATTTCGGCGAAAGATAAAATCGATTCCCTGTCGGTTGGTACAGGAACGCAAAATCTCGTAACACGGTCAGGAATAAAGTATTTATAATTCAAATCTATAATTTTAGAATACAATATCTTTTTACAAACTTATACAAAGACTCATCTTATTTTCAAACACTTCTTATCGCAACCTTGATAACTCCGTCCTCTCTATTTTCAAAGATACGGTAAGCTTTCTCAATTTCATTCAATGAAAAACGGTGAGTAATGAGCGGCGCGGTATCTATACGGCCCGATTCTATCAAGCGAAGTATCTCTGCACAATTACAACCGTCCACCCCTCCGGTTTTAAAGATAAGATTTTTTCCATACATATCGGGTAAGGGCAAAATTTGAGGTTTATCGTAAAGTGCCACGATCGTTACAATAGCATTGGGACGAGCACATTTCCAAGCCAAACGGAAAGTATTCTCGCTTCCCGCCACTTCCAAAACCACATCAGCACCGCCATGATCGCTATTTTTACGAACAAACTCCTCGCAATGTTCAGGAGTAGTTACCAATATGTCGGGATAATGTTCTTGCAAAAACTGTATTCTTTCCGGGGACTGCTCACAAACAATAATACGCCGGGGATTCTTTAACAAAGCGCACAATAAGGTACAAATGCCGGTAGGACCGGCTCCAATAATCAGAATCGTATCCTCCGATGTAATTTCCGAAATACGTACGGACCAAAAACCGGTTGCCAAAATATCGCCTACAAACAAAGCTTGTTCGTCGCTTACCGTATCTGGAATACGATTCAAACCTTGATCGGCATAGGGCACTC
>OGMR01000996.1_pt1 | contig 11131 bp, 6 predicted proteins | sample 1573251 | NCBI WGS metagenome assembly OGMR01 (sample SAMEA2581979, study PRJEB24529) | metagenome | biome: Human gut stool | place: China | collected 2011
GCTAGATGAAAGCAATGAAAAGACTATTCAAATGGGTGGGGATTGTCTTGTTGACTCCCGTTGCCCTCTTCATAATTATATGTATCTTGCTATACATACCTCCTGTCCAGAACTTTCTGGTGGACAAGGCGACCCGATATGCTTCCGAAGCAACGGGCATGCAGATACACATCGGACGACGCTCACTTTCGTTCCCGCTTGATCTGGTCGTCCACGAAACGCAGGTAATTGACCGGCAGGACACCATACTGGATGTCAACAAGCTGACTGTCAAAATTCAGCTGATGCCGCTCTTCAAGAAACAGGTGGAACTGGACGGTTTCGAACTGAAAAATGCTTCAGTAAACACGGCCCAGCTTATGGAAGGCATGCTCCTGAAAGGAAAACTGGGGGACTGCTTCATCGAGTCACACGGCGTGGACCTGACTCCCGAAACTGCCATTGTCAATACGATCCGGCTGAAAGATGCTGATCTGTCCCTGTGTCTGGCCGACACAACGGCTGCCGACACAACGCAGACTCCCCCGCCCTTCTGGAAAATCCGGCTCGACAAAGTCGATTTAAGTAACGTTGCTTTTGCCCTGGAAATGCCGCTCGACAGCATGGACATGCAGCTGCGCGTAGGAAAAGCATCCGTGAGAGACGGACTCATTGATCTTCACAACGCTGCATATACCATCGGCACATTTAATCTCACAGACGGACAGGCCAGCTACAACAGCGGAAACAGCCCGCTGGCCGATGAGGGCTTCGACCCTGCACACATTGCCGTCAGCAATATCCAGATCGGCATTGACTCAATCTATTACGCGGGCAACGATATACGGGCCAGCATCCGGCAACTGGAACTGAAAGAACGTTCCGGTCTCCAGGTATTGTCTACGGAAGGACACCTCGTTTCCAACAGCAAGACAATCAGTATCCCTTCACTCCAGCTGAAGACAGAAAATTCTTATCTGGACTTTCAGGCATTGGCCGACTGGAGTGCCACCACACCCGGACAGGATGGTTCGATGAGTGGAAGGCTGATGGCCGAGATCGGCAAAAACGACTTGTTCAAATTCATTCCCGGACTTCCCGAAGAATTCCGCCAGCGCTTCCCGTCGTCTCCGCTCCAGATCCGTGCCGGAGTGGACGGTAACCTTAACCGGCTGGAGCTGACATCTCTCAGCATTTCCCAGCCCGAAGCGTTCCGGATGGAAGCCCATGGAACGGTTGATCTCCCGCTGGACAGCCTGAAACGGCAAGGAGAATTCACCCTGGCAGCGCATACACAGAACATGAAGTTCCTTCAGGCACTGACCGGAGACCTGCTCGTTCCGGCAGGAACATCCCTGAACGGCCTCATCAAACTCAAGGGAAATCTTCTTGACGCAGACTTCAAACTGGCAAAGGATTCCGGCAATGTCAACCTACTGGCCCGGTATGATCTGGCCAAAGAAGCTTATCAGACAAAGCTGGATATCCACGAACTGGATCTGCATGCCTTTCTGCCGAAAGACTCTCTGTTTACACTTACCGCTTCACTGGATGCGGAAGGACAGGGATTTGACTTCTTCTCACCCAAAACTTCCCTACAGGCCGGATTCCGGCTGGTACATCTGCAATATGCCACCAGAATATTATCCGGCATCGAACTGGACGCCGGGCTCAAACAATCCAGGGCACAGGCGAATTTCAAGGCAACGGATCATCTGATGGCCATATCTGCACAACTGGAAGCCCTGCTTCATCCCAAAGAGATTGAAGCAACACTCAACACGGACGTACAGCGGCTGGACTGGCAGGGACTTAACCTGGTGGCATCGCCTTTCAAGACTTCTCAGAATATCGGCATCCGCCTGAAGACGGACATGAAAGAAAAGCACAGTATCCGGGCAGATATTACGGGAATCCAGCTTATCACGCCCAAGAAGACCTTCAAGGCCAAAGATATCCATCTGGGACTCAATACGGCCAGCGACTCGATCAAGGCGTTTGCCAATGCCGGGGATCTTGTCTTTCTGTTCCGTTCGGAAGACGGAATCGAACGGCTTTCCAGACGGCTTGAACGGACCAGCAGGCTGATGGCAGAGCAATGGAAACAAAAGAAAATCGATCAGGAAGCCTTGAAACGGACTCTCCCGACCACCAGCTTCAGAATATTTTCCGGAACAGACAACCCGATTGCCAATTTCCTGTCGGCCCAACAGCTGAACTACAACCGCATGAAGGTCAGTCTGGAGACATCTCCTGAACTGGGTCTGAAGGGCGATGCTTATCTTTACGGATTACGCACCGACAGTCTGTCTCTGGATACCATCTATTTCAACACGTCGCAGGCAGAAGGGAAAATCCTGTTCAGCAGCGGTGTCAAAGCCGGTACCAAACCTTTCCAGGAAGCCTTTGACGTATCCGTTGAAGGAGATATCGGCAGCGACGATGCCCATACACTGATCACTTATCTGAACGGAAAAAAAGAATGTGGAGTTTCACTCGGCCTGCTGGCACGTATCCATGAGTACGGATTCAGCGTACATGTATCGCCGGAAAATCCGACACTGGTATATCGTACCTTCCATGCCAATCCGCATAATTACGTGAACATCAGCGACAACGGACGTATCCAGGCCAATTTGAGCCTGTTTGATGAAAACCATACTGGTATCCATTTCTATTCAACTCCGGATTCAACCGTGCAGCAGGATCTGACCCTGGCGCTTAACCGGATTGACATTGCCGAGTTCCGGAGAATTGTGCCATACATGCCCGACATCGCCGGACTGATCAGTGCGGAAACCCACTATGTACAGAACAATAAGGAATCACTGATCTCCGCAGAAGTAAGCATTGACCGCCTGGCCTACAACCAGCAGCCGATGGGTGACTGGGCACTGAGCGCTGTCTACCTGCCCAAAGAAACCGGAGAACACCGGATTGACGGGTATGTAACCCTCAACGACAACGAAATAGCCAGTATGAGCGGTTCCTATTTCTCTGCCACACCTGCGCAGGAAGAAGGTAGTCTGTCTGCACAGATGGAACTTCATCATCTGCCTCTGCAACTGGCCAATACATTCATCCCCGACCGGATGGCTGTACTCGACGGCGATCTGGACGGAAACATGACGATTGCCGGCCCTTCAAGCAAACTGCTAATGAACGGGGAAATTGCTCTGGACAGCGTCACAGTCGGCATTCCACAGGCATCCCTGAACCTGCGTTTTGACAATCAGCCAGTCAAGATCACCGACAGTAAACTGAATTTTAACCAGTTCAAGATCTTTACACAAGGTAAATCACCGTTCCGCATCAACGGGGATGTTGATTTCTCCGATATGGCCAACATGACACTCGACCTGCAGATGAACGCCTCAAACTTTGAGGTTTTCAATGCCAAACGTACCAAAGAATCACTGGTCTACGGAAAACTGAACGTCGATTTCAATTCCAGAGTCAAAGGAAGAGTGGATGCACTGGTAGTCAGAGGTAATATGAATATTCTGGGAAGCAGTGACTTTACCTATATCCTGAAAGATTCTCCTCTTACCGTTGAAGACCGGTTGGGAGAAACTGTTACATTCGTCAATTTCAACGATACGACAGATATCCGGAAACGGCAGATTCCAACCATTCCGCTAGGAGGCATCGATTTGCTGATGACGCTCCATATAGACGAGGCCGTACAATGCAAGGTTGACCTGAACGAAAACGGAAGCAACTACATGCTGGTAGAAGGAGGAGGCGACCTGTCCTTCCAGTACACACCGGAAGGAACGATGGTATTAAACGGCCGGTATTCGCTTATGAGCGGTGAGATGAAATATGAAATGCCGATCATTCCGTTGAAGACATTCCATATCCGCGACGGAAGCTATATCGAATGGACAGGAAACGTCATGAACCCGAACCTGAATATCAAGGCGTCCGAACGTGTACGCGCCTCCGTAGCTCAGGAAGGACAAGCATCGCGCACCGTGAACTTTGATGTAGGAGTCAGCATTACCAACCGGCTGGAAAATCTTGGCTTCCTCTTTACGCTGGAAGCGCCCGATGACGGAAGTGTACAGAACGAACTGGCATCCATGTCTGCTGAAGAAAGAAACAAACTGGCAGTGACCATGCTGGTTACCGGTATGTATCTGGCCGAAGGTAATACGGCGGGCAGCAGTGGATTTGATGCCAACAGCGCCCTGAACTCCTTCCTGCAAAGCGAAATCAACAACATTGCCGGAAGTGCACTGAAGGGCTTCGATGTCAACTTCGGTATGGAAACCAGCGATCAGGGAGAAGACGGTTCGACTCGTACGGATTATAACTTCCAGTTCGCAAAGCGCTTCTGGAACAACCGTTTCCGCATTGTCATCGGCGGTAAGATCTCGACGGGTAACAATGCGGAACAGGATGAATCCTTCATCGACAACGTTTCCATCGAATACCGTCTGGACAACAGCGGAACCCGATACATCAAGGTATTCCACGACAAGAACTACGAAAGTGTCCTGGAAGGTGAAGTCATTGAAACCGGAGCCGGTATCGTGCTTCGCAAGAAGGTAAGCCGACTGGGCGAGTTATTCATCTTTAGAAACAAAAAGAAGAATCATGAAAAAGCAAAGGATGAAGATAAGAAACTATAATATACTGCTGGTACTTCTGCTCCTGCTTATGGGTACAGCCTGTTCCACCACCCGCAATCTGCCGGAGGGAGAAGTGTTGTATACAGGTATCAAGGACATTCATATCAACCGGAACGACCAGAGTCCCATGGGAGAAAAAGCTTTGGCTGAGGTAGAAGCAGCCATCAGCATTGCCCCGAACAATTCATTTTTCGGAAGTGCCAAGAAGCGTATTCCCTTCCCGTTCGGACTATGGATATACAACAGTTTCAAACGTTATGAAAAAGGACTCGGGAAATGGATCTTCAAGAAACTGGCAGCCGAACCGGTCCTGTTGTCAACTGTCAATCCGGACACACGGGTGAAAGTTGCCAGCAACTTGCTGCATGATTACGGCTATTTCAACGGCAATGTCACGTATCAGGTAGACAGTACCAAGAATCCGCGGGCTATCAAGCTGACCTATCATGTCAATATGGGGCAGCCTTATTATCTGGACTCCATCCGCTATCAGGGATTCAGTCCGCGTGCAGACAGCATGATACAAGCAACTTACAAAGAGCGTATCATCAAGCCGGGGGATCATTTCGACGTCACTAAACTAAATGAAGAACGGCAGCGCCTCGTCGACCTGTTCCGCAACAACGGATATTACTATTACCGGACAGACTTCATTACATTTCTGGCAGATACCCTGATGCATCCCGGATATGTCAATCTGAAGATTCTCCCTAAGGCCAGTGTGCCCCGGGAAGCCCTGCGCACCTATTATATAGGAAATACCTCGGTGTACCTGACAGGATACAACGGAGAACAGCCCACTGACTCCATGCAGACACGGAACTTTACGGTTCATTATGCAGGCGACAAGCCGGGATTGCGGTACGGTGTGCTGCGCAAACGCTTTCTTTACCGCTCGGGAGAACAATATTCGCAGATCAAACAAAACTATACGCAAGAAGCACTGGCCCGTCTGGGAGTATTTAAATTCAGTGAATTCCGCTACATCCCCCGCATGAACGACAGCATTGTTACCGACACGCTGGACGTACGCGTCAATGCTACATTCGATTTGCCTTACGACAGTGAACTGGAATTAAACGTCACAACCAAAAGTACCAAGCAGACCGGACCTGGAGCCATTTTCAATCTTTCCAAGAAAAACTTCCAGCGCATGGGAGCATCTCTCAACCTGGAATTAAAAGGTTCTTACGAGTGGCAGACCAGTTCGACCGTCGATGGAGAAAGTTCTGTCATGAACTCCTATGAACTGGGAGCAGCACTTTCGCTGGAATTTCCACGTCTGGTTCTTCCATGGGTGCGCAATCGGGTCGACCCGTTCCGCTTCCCGTCGCATACAAACTTCAAGGTGTATGCCGAGCAGGTGAACCGTGCACGTTATTTCAAAATGCTTTCTTTCGGTGGAACCGTGTCTTACAGCTTCCAGCCTAAACGCAGCATGAAGCATACCGTAACACCTCTGCACCTGGCATTCAACACCCTCCAGCACCGTACGGCACGCTTTGATTCAATAGCCAATGCCAATCCGATGCTGTTCCACAGTCTGGATGACCAGTTTATTCCGTCAGTCACCTACACATTGACCTACGACGACACCTACAAGAAAAAGAAGAACCGTATCTGGTGGGAGAACTCTGTAACGTCTGCCGGAAACGTCACTTCTCTGATATATGCAGCTTTCGGACAAAAGTTCAGTCAAAAGGACAAAAAGCTGCTGGGCACTCCTTTTGCCCAGTTCCTGAAGTTTACATCTGAATTCAGACATCTGTATACATTCAGCGAAAAGCACCAGCTGGCTTCCCGTATCATGGGAGGTGTGATCTGGTCATACGGAAATAAAACAATCGCTCCTTACAGTGAGCAGTTTTATGTCGGAGGTGCCAACAGCATCCGTGCCTTCACCATACGGTCCATCGGACCGGGACGCTTCCATCCTGCAAGTTCCTCTTCCTACTCGTATGTGGACGAGACAGGTGATATCAAGCTGGAAGCCAACCTGGAATACCGTTTCCGTATATTCTCCAACTTCCTTGGAGGAAACTTAAATGGAGCCGCATTTCTGGATGCAGGCAACGTCTGGCTGCTGAGAAAAGACGAAGCCCGCCCCAATGCCGAATTCAGTCTGAACCATTTCTTTGACAGCATCGCCCTGGGAACCGGAGTCGGCATCCGCTATGATTTCTCCTTCCTGGTACTCCGTCTTGACTGGGGTATCGCCCTGCACGTGCCTTACGACACCGGTAAATCCGGTTACTACAACATCCCCAGATTCAAGGACGGTATGGGACTTCATTTTGCCATCGGCTATCCATTCTAGAAACTTTTTCGTAAATTTGCAAAGAATTAGAATGCACAATATGAAAAAAGTACTTGTTTTATTAACCCTGATAGCGACTTGCATGACTGCATGCAACAGCCGTCAACAAAAAAATAGCAATATGGAAAAAAGTAACGAGACACAGGTTCTCCTGGAAACAACCCTGGGTAACATTACAGTGAAACTATACAATGAAACGCCCAAGCATCGGGACAATTTCATCAAGCTGGCGAAAGAAGGTGTATACGACAGTACGTTGTTCCACCGGGTTATCAAGAACTTCATGATACAAGCCGGTGACCCGGAAAGCAAACATGCTTCAGACACTGCCATGCTGGGCAACGGAGATGTAGGCTATACCATTCCGGCAGAATTCAATACAAAATTCTTTCATAAGAAAGGAGTTCTGGCAGCAGCACGTACCGGAGATGAAGTCAATCCGGAAAGAGCCTCATCCGGATGCCAGTTCTATATCGTAACAGGACGCAAGTTCAGCGAAGCACAAATGATCAATATGGAAAACCAGATGAATGAAGCGCGACTGGAAAACGTATTCAACACACTGGCACGTCAGCATATGAAGGAAATCTACAAAATGCGCAAGGCCGGAGACAACGAAGGGCTGCTGGAGCTTCAGGATTCACTGGAAGCACAGGCACGTGAGATTGTGTCCAAAGAACCTGCCCTGAAATTTACTCCTGAACAGATCAAGGCATACACAACCGTAGGAGGAGCTCCTCATCTGGACGGAGCCTATACAATCTTCGGAGAAGTAACCGACGGCATGGATGTCGTAGAAAAGATAGAAGGTGCCAAGACCAACCGCGCAGATCGCCCAGTCACAGACATCCGGATTCTGAAAGCCACTGTACTGGAAAACTAAGTAGCACAATACTCAATCTTGTAATTTATCAATGATCAACGTAAACCGTCATACATTAGCAAACGGACTTCGCATCGTACACCATGAGGACAAGTCAACCCAGATGACTGCCCTCAACATCCTGTATGATGTCGGGGCACGTGATGAAGATCCGGATCATACAGGCTTTGCCCACCTCTTCGAACACCTGATGTTCGGAGGATCAGTAAATATCCCGGATTATGACACACCGGTTCAAAATGCCGGAGGGGAAAACAATGCCTGGACCAATAATGACATCACGAATTATTACATCACGCTTCCCTATCAGAATGTTGAAACCGGATTCTGGCTGGAAAGCGACCGGATGTTAAGTCTGGATTTCAGTCCCCGAAGTCTGGAAGTACAGCGGCAAGTGGTTATTGAAGAATTCAAGCAACGCAATCTGAACCAGCCTTATGGCGATGCTTCCCATTTGATACGGGAAATGGCATACCTGACACATCCTTACCGATGGCCGACCATCGGTAAGGAAATCAGTCACATTGCCAATGCGACATTGGAAGAAGTGAAGGATTTCTTCTTCCGTTTCTATGCACCGAATAATGCCATACTCGCCGTCACCGGACACATTTCTTTTGAAGAAACCATCAGACTGGCTGAAAAATGGTTCGGACCAATTCCACGTCGGAATGTTCCTGTCCGGAATTTGCCTCAGGAACAGCCACAGACAGCCATCCGCCGGAAAAGCGTCAAACGCCCCGTTCCGGTTGATACGCTATATATGGCATTTCATATCTGCAACCGTTATCATCCGGAATATTACACGTACGACATGATTACCGATGTCCTTTCAAACGGAAAGTCTTCCCGATTTATCCAGTCGCTGGTTCAAGAACAGAAAATCTTCACGACCATTGACGCTTACATTTCAGGAAGCCTGGACGACGGACTCTTACAAATCACCGGAAAGCCCTCGCAAGGTATCTCTCTTCAAGATGCCGAATCGGCCATTTGGAAAGAACTGGAACGGTTGAAAACAGTTCCTGTAGAGGAGACTGAACTGGAAAAAGTCAAGAACCGTTATGAGAGTGAACAGATCTTCAACAATCTGAACTACCTGAACGTAGCAACCAATCTGGCCTATTTTGAATTGATCGGTCAGGCAGAAAATATCAACAAGGAGGTCGAAAAGTATCGTGCCGTAACTGCCGGACAAATACAAAAAGCTGCCAGACAAACATTTGTTCCCGAAAACTGCAGTATTCTTTATTATCTAGCTGAGCAATGAAACAGACTCATTATCGCGAACTGCTCACATTGGGTATTCCCATTGTCATCGGGCAGATAGGAACCATTGTGCTTGGATTTGCCGATACGTTAATGATCGGTCATCATAGTGCAACAGAACTGGCTGCTGCCAGTTTTGTCAACAATATGATCAATCTGGCCATCATCTTCAGTACCGGTTTTTCCTATGGACTGACTCCTGTCGTAGGCAGTCTTTTCGGACAAGGAAGAAATCAGGAGGTCGGAAGAACCCTCAAGAACAGTATATTTGCCAATACCATCCTGGCGGTGATCGTATGTGCAGCCATGATTGCACTCTTTCTGAACGTACAACATCTGGGGCAACCGGAAGAACTGCTGCCCTACATCAAGCCCTATCTGGCGGTCCTGATTATCTCCCTTCCTTTCGTATTATGGTTTAATGCTTTCAAGCAGTTTACAGACGGCATTACTGATACAAAGGTTTCCATGTGGATTCTTCTGGGAGGAAATATCTTGAATATTCTAGGGAACTACATCCTTATTTACGGTAAGTTGGGAATGCCGGAAATGGGACTTGTCGGTGCCGGTATATCGACATTGGTTTCCCGTATTCTGATGGTTGTAGTCTATCTGATCCTTTTCTTCAGTTCCTCCCGCTATACCGTATTCCGGCAAGGATTCTTCCACGGGTGCCTCAACAAACCGGACTTTGTCCTGCTCAACAGGTTAGGATGGCCCATTGCCGGACAGATGGGAATGGAAACAGCTTCATTCAGTCTAAGCGCAATCATGGTAGGATGGCTCGGCAGTACGGCACTTGCGTCCTATCAGGTCATGATTGCAGTCTCACAGGTTTGCTTCATGATGTACTATGGTATGGGAGCAGCCGTTTCCGTACGCATCAGTAACTTCTACGGACAAAAGGACATTGACAACGTAAGACGTACAGCCAACTGCGGATTTCACATTATGCTGGTCATGATTGTCTGCTCGGCCATTCCGATCTTTTTACTGCGACATCACATCGGAGGATGGTTTACCGACGACAAGGATGTAGGGATCATGGTGGCTCAACTTATCATTCCTTTCCTGCTTTATCAGTTTGGAGACGGACTGCAAATCAACTTTGCCAACGCCCTTCGCGGCATTGCCGATGTGAAGCCGATGTTATATTTCGCTTTCATTGCCTATTTCATTATCTCGCTCCCTGCAGGCTACTTCTTTGCCTTCATCGCAGGATGGGGAGCTACAGGTATCTGGATGGCATTCCCCTTAGGGCTGACAAGTGCCGGCATCATGTATTATTTACGATTCAGACATCAGACAAAATCTTAAGCCTTTATGTTTTCCACTTCATCAAAAATAGCTTGCGGATACATCCTTCTCATAGCCTTGCTCTTCGGAGCTATCGGATATATCTACCGCCAAATGAATCTGCTTACCGAACCGACTGGCCTGGAAGAGACCATAAACAGCCGGCGACGTAGCACGCATCAGGTAATCAGCAAGCTTTATGAAGCGGAAATCATAGGGCAGACTCTGCATGTCGGCAGGCTGCATGAATATCCCCGATATAAAAAAGCCATGCGGGAAGTAGGCAGTGCCATTGACTCTTTACAGATTCTGCTTACCACCTGTTGCTATAATTGCGTACATATGGCACCTCCTATTTATCATTACTCGCCAGTTACGGTGCTGCGAAAAGTCGCAAACTTATACCTCACTGTGCGGCATACTCCAGTATATTAGCATAGAGCCATCTATTCGTCAAGTGTTTTTTCTAAAATTTGTTTAAGAGATTTGTGAACCTTCTTTCTTGTCAGCTCCACCAGTCCAAGCTTCGTGATATCCACAAAGGTACAGACTGTATTATCGTCCTTTATATACCGTTTGAGCGCTTCAATGAGTGTATCCTTTGATGCCTCAGACTTCATATTGATAAAATCAATTATTATCATGCCGGAGATATTTCTGAGCCGAAGCTGCTTTGCTATCTCCTTTGCGGCCTCCATATTGGTCTTTAATATGCTATTGCTCCCAGACGATATATTCTTTGCACTGTTT
>OGMR01001010.1_pt1 | contig 11057 bp, 6 predicted proteins | sample 1573251 | NCBI WGS metagenome assembly OGMR01 (sample SAMEA2581979, study PRJEB24529) | metagenome | biome: Human gut stool | place: China | collected 2011
TAATAACAGGCGCAGAAGCATTGATGCGCTCTCTGGAGCATCAGGGAGTAAAGACTATTTTCGGTTATCCGGGAGGGAGCATCATGCCGGTATTCGATGCCTTATACGACCACCGGAAGGAATTGAACCACATCTTGGTTCGCCATGAACAAGGAGCAACCCATGCGGCACAAGGCTTTGCACGTGTATCAGGCGAGGTTGGCGTTTGTCTGGTTACCAGTGGACCGGGTGCTACCAATACTATCACGGGCATTGCAGATGCCATGATTGACAGTACGCCTATCGTTGTCATTGCCGGCCAGGTAGGGACGAACTTCTTGGGTACGGATGCATTTCAAGAAGTGGACTTGGTAGGCATTACTCAGCCTATCACGAAATGGAGTTACCAGATTCGTCGTGCAGAAGATGTGGCCTGGGCAGTGGCACGTGCTTTCTATGTGGCAAAGAGCGGACGTCCGGGACCGGTCGTGCTGGATTTTGCTAAAAACGCCCAAGTGGAGAAAACAGAATATGCGCCTACTAAGGTGGACTATGTCCGTAGCTATCTTCCCGTTCCCGAAATGGAGCCGGAGGCCATACGGCAGGCTGCTGAATTAATAAATGGTGCGGAACGGCCTTTGGTGCTGGTAGGACAAGGCGTGGAGCTGGGAGAAGCCCAGCAAGAGCTTCGTGCTTTCATTGAGAAAGCCGGAATGCCTGCCGGATGCACTTTATTGGGACTTTCCGCATTACCTACGAACCATCCGTTGAACAAAGGAATGCTTGGTATGCACGGTAACCTGGGGCCCAATATCAATACCAATAAATGTGATGTCCTTATCGCCGTAGGCATGCGCTTTGATGACCGTGTGACGGGTAAATTGGAAACATATGCCAAGCAGGCGAAGATTATCCACTTTGATATTGACCCTGCCGAAATAGATAAGAATGTAAAGACCGATGTTGCTGTCCTGGGAGATTGCAAAGAGACACTGGCTGCCGTTACCCAATTGCTGGAACCCGCCAACCATCAGGAATGGATTGACAGTTTCCGGCAATACGAGGAAGTGGAAGAGGAAAAGGTAATCCGTCCGGAATTACATCCGGCAGGAAAAGCGCTAAGCATGGGTGAGGTGGTGCGTGCTGTGAGTGAGGCTACCCATAACGGGGCGATATTGGTGACTGATGTCGGCCAGAATCAGATGATGTCCGCCCGTTATTTCAAATACAGCAAGGAACGTAGCATTGTTACTTCCGGTGGCCTGGGTACTATGGGCTTCGGCCTTCCGGCAGCTATCGGTGCCACTTTTGGACGTCCGGACCGCACGGTATGCGTATTCATGGGAGACGGCGGCTTGCAGATGAACCTGCAGGAACTGGGTACCATCATGGAACAAAAGGCTCCGGTGAAGATGATTCTGTTGAACAATAACTTCTTGGGCAATGTTCGTCAATGGCAGGCGATGTTTTTCAATCGTCGTTATTCGTTTACTCCGATGATGAATCCGGATTATATGAAGATTGCTTCGGCATATGATATTCCTGCACGCAGGGTAATGACCCGCGAGGAGCTGGCAAAAGCGATTGACGAGATGATAGCGACTGACGGACCATTCCTGCTCGAAGCTTGTGTGGAGGAAGAAGGAAATGTAATGCCGATGACACCTCCGGGCGGTTCGGTCAATCAGATGTTGTTGGAATGCTGAAGTCATGCGAAATTAAAGAATTTACTCTATCTATGGATAAAAAACTATATACAATCATTGTTCATTCGGAAAACTTTGCCGGTTTGCTGAATCAGGTGACGGCTGTGTTTACCCGCCGGCAGATAAACATCGAGAGTTTGAATGTATCGGCCTCCTCCATCAAGGGGGTACATAAATATACCATTACCGCTTGGACGGATAAGGATACCATTGAAAAGGTGACCAAGCAGATTACCAAGAAAATAGATGTGCTGCAAGCCCATTATTTCACGGATGATGAAATCTATCAGCACGAGATTGCCCTTTATAAAATAACGACCCCTACGCTGGAAGAAAAACCGGAGGTGTCCAAAGTAATCCGTAAGTACAATGCCCGTATTGTGGAGGTGAATGCTGTATTTGCCATTGTTGAGAAGAATGGCATGAGTGAGGAAATAACCAATCTTTATGAGGAGTTGCGCCAGTTGGATTGCGTACTTCAGTTCGTCCGTTCGGGTCGCGTAGCCATTACGACCAGCTGCTTTGAGCGTGTCAATGAATATCTGGCGGACCGTGAAGCAAAATATCGTCAAAGTAAACACCAGGAATCATGATAAGCGAGAACAATAAAATAGGTACCTACAAGTTTGTTGCCGAACCGTTTCATGTCGACTTTACCGGACGGCTGACAATGGGAGTATTGGGCAACCATTTGTTGAATTGTGCGGGTTTCCATGCCAGCGACCGCGGTTTTGGCATCGCGACTCTAAACGAGGACAATTATACTTGGGTATTGTCCCGTCTGGCTGTCGAACTGGATGAAATGCCTTATCAGTACGAAGATTTCTCCATTCAGACTTGGGTGGAGAATGTCTATCGCCTTTTTACAGACCGTAATTTCGCTATCATCGATAAGGAGGGTAAGAAGATTGGGTATGCACGTTCCGTTTGGGCGATGATTAGCATGAATACCCGTAAGCCGGCAGATTTGCTGGCTCTTCATAGTGGCAGCATTGTAGATTATGTTTGCGATGAGCCTTGCCCGATAGAAAAAACTTCGCGGATAAAGGTGGCCTCAAAGGAACCGGTTGCTGCTTTGGTAGCCAAATACAGTGATATTGACATTAACGGGCATGTGAACAGCATCCGTTACATCGAGCATATCCTTGATTTGTTCCCGATAGAGATGTATAAGGAGAAGCGCATCCGTCGTTTTGAAATGGCATATGTAGCCGAAAGCTATTATGGGGATGAGTTGACTTTGTTCATGGATGATGCCGGTGAGGGCGTTTACGATGTGGAGGTGAAAAAGAATGGCAGCGAAGTGGTCTGTCGCTCTAAAGTGATATTTACAGAGAAATAAATAAATTTATCAACGTTGGCGTAAGCCACAAATAAAAATTAAAACAAAAAATGGCACAATTGAATTTTGGCGGTGTTATTGAGAATGTAATGACCCGCGAAGAATTTCCTTTGGAAAAAGCACGTGAGATTTTGAAAGATGAAACAATTGCAGTAATCGGTTATGGCGTACAAGGCCCGGGCCAGGCTTGCAACTTGCGTGATAACGGTTTCAATGTGATTGTAGGACAACGTCCGGGCAAGACATACGAAAAGGCTGTGGCTGACGGATGGGTGCCGGGTGAGACCTTGTTCGGCATCGAAGAGGCTTGTCAGAAAGGTACTATCGTCATGTGTCTGTTGTCTGACGCAGCTGTAATGTCTGTATGGCCGACTATCAAACCTTATTTGACTCCCGGAAAGGCTCTTTACTTCTCTCATGGTTTTGCTATTACCTGGAACGACCGTACCGGCGTGGTTCCTCCTAAAGATATTGATGTTATTATGGTTGCTCCCAAAGGTTCCGGTACTTCACTTCGTACCATGTTCCTCGAAGGGCGTGGCTTGAACTCATCATATGCCGTCTATCAGGATGCTACGGGTAAGGCTTTTGACAAGACGATTGCACTGGGTATCGGTATCGGTTCGGGATATTTGTTCGAGACAACTTTCATCCGCGAAGCCACTTCCGACTTGACCGGTGAACGCGGTTCATTGATGGGTGCTATCCAGGGATTACTGTTGGCTCAGTATGAAGTATTGCGCGAAAACGGCCATACTCCTTCTGAAGCATTCAATGAAACAGTGGAAGAGTTGACTCAATCTTTGATGCCATTGTTTGCCAAGAACGGTATGGACTGGATGTATGCCAACTGTTCTACTACGGCACAGCGTGGTGCGCTGGATTGGATGACCCCGTTCCATGATGCCATCAAGCCGGTTGTACAGAAATTGTATGCAAGTGTGAAGTCGGGCAACGAAGCTCAGATTTCTATCGACAGTAACTCCAAACCCGATTATCGTGAGAAGCTGAATGCAGAATTGAAAGCCTTGCGTGAAAGCGAAATGTGGCAGACAGCTGTTACAGTTCGTAAACTTCGTCCGGAAAACAATTAATCAGCTTTATATAAATAGGTGAAATACCCTCTTCGGTGTTACCGGAGGGGGTATTTCTTTATTATTGATTCCCTATATTTTGAATAAACTCCAATAGCTTCCGGTAAAAACCGTGATGTTTCAGCGTCTCTGCCTCTCCCAATATCACCAGCTTCATACGTGCCCGGGTGATGGCTACATTCATTCTCCTTAAATCATTCAGGAATCCTATCTGCCCTTCTTCGTTGGCACGGACAAGGCTGATGAAGATAACATCGCGCTCTTGCCCTTGGAAGCCATCCACCGTATTTACAGTGAACAAGCTGCGATAAGGCTTGAGTGAAGCGTCTGCCTTTATCTTGTTGCGGAGATATTGCACTTGTGCCTTGTAAGGGGAGATGATGCCGAAGTCTATTTTTTCTTCCAGAATGCGGTTGCCACTGATACGGTTGATGTAGATTTTCAGTTCTGATAGGAGCAGGTCCGCTTCCGCCTTATTAATGCGCCCGAAAGTCTCTCCCACAAATTCTTCTTTGAAATCCATTTCGGAGGTGTCAATCCAGTGGATGGGGGTATCCCAGTCCAGGATGCCCCGGTAACGCACTTCGGAAGCGGCTTCCAACTCGCCATTATAAAACCATTGGGAAGGAAATTTCATGATTTCCTCGTGCATGCGGTATTGTACTTTCAGCAAAGAGACAACGGCAGGTTTGTTGGACACCACTTTCTCCATCAATGTTCGTTCCAGACCTCCACGGGCGGCTTCGTAGCATTTTATGGTGGGCGGAAGTTGGCAGTGGTCACCCGCCAATACCACGCGGTCTGCTTTTCGGATAGCTATCCAGCAGGCAGCCTCTAAGGCCTGGGCTGCTTCATCAATGAAAAGGGTGCCGAAACGGCGTCCGTTCAGTAGCCGGTGATTGCTGCTTACCAGCGTGGAGGCTATGACATGTGCCCCATCAAAAAGCTCTGAATTGATTTGTATTTCCAATGCGGTGGCGCGGTCGCGCAGGCGGCTCATACGGCTGCGTACTCCTTCGCGTTCGTCATAGCTGCCACGGCGGGCACGGCCGCCCAGTTCACGGAGATTTTTCCGGATGCTCCACAGCTCCGGATAAAGCGGATGGTTCTCGAAACGACGCTCGTAGGTAAAGGAAAGCATCTTGTCGTTGACACGGGTCGGATTGCCGATACGCAGGACATTGACGCCACGGTCCACAAGTTTTTCCGAAATCCAGTCGACGGCAGTATTGCTTTGGGCACATACCAGTACCTGCGGTTCCCGATGCAGGGTTTCGTAGATGGCTTCCACTAAGGTGGTCGTTTTTCCGGTTCCTGGAGGACCATGTACAATGGCCACGTCGCGAGCACACAGCACTTTGTTTACAGCTGTTTCCTGCGTGGAGTTCAGCCAGGGAAACCGTACGGGATAGAGCTCTCGGAAACCGGCTTTCGAGGTTCCCAGCAATATGTCCCGCAATTCGGCCAGGCGGTTGCCTTTGGAGCGTAACGTATCTTCCAAGGCTTCGAACATGGTCCGATAGGATGTTTCGTCGAAATAAAGTTGCACGCCGAGGTTGTCCGTTTCCTGCACTTCCATCACGGCACCGGCTCCGGGCATTATCGCTACCATCCGTGTCTCGTCGGCATAGCTTACGGTAGCGGTGAAGTTCATATAGGTTATTTTTCCATCGGCAGACTGGCGGAAAAAACATACGGGACGGCCGAACTCAAAATTATGTTCTATATCGGTATTTTCTGTGTGTGTAATTTCTATTACTAATTGATTCAGTGAATTATAGTAACTTCGTCCCGGAGTGGCAGGATACCAGCAAAGTCCCCGTTTCACTTTCCGGGCAACCCCCATGTTTTCGGTTTGGCGTTTGAATTCCTCTTTTTCGTATTCGTATTCCATGCGCAGCAAAAGTTGTTGCTGCTGGAGGTGAATAATAGGACTATTTGAATCTTGTTCCTTCATGGTTGCAAAGGTAATCATTCTTCGCTTCCGACAGAAAAAATGCTTTATTTTGTTAAACTATTCAGCCTTTTTATTTGTTTATGATATTAATTTGTAATCTTTACAATAATGAAAAACTAAAAAATAGTGGTTATGGTATATGATTTAACGATGCTCAAAACGTTTTATGCCGCTTATTCGGAGAAGATAGAACGCGTACGGAACGTACTGCGGCGTCCGATGACTTTAGCAGAGAAAATTTTGTATGCTCATTTGTATGATGGGGATAAAGTGAAGAACTACAGACGGGGAGAAGACTATGTGAATTTCCGTCCCGACCGTGTGGCCATGCAGGATGCAACGGCTCAAATGGCCTTATTGCAATTTATGAATGCAGGCCGTGAGCAGGTTGCCGTGCCTTCCACTGTGCACTGTGACCATTTGATTCAAGCATATAAAGGTGCAAAAGAAGATGTTGCGACTGCTACGAAGACCAACGAGGAGGTCTATAATTTTCTCCGTGATGTTTCTTCCCGCTATGGCATAGGTTTTTGGCAGCCGGGAGCAGGCATTATTCACCAGGTGGTATTGGAGAACTACGCATTTCCGGGTGGAATGATGGTAGGCACGGACTCTCATACGCCCAATGCCGGAGGTTTGGGCATGGTGGCCATTGGTGTGGGTGGTGCCGATGCGGTGGATGTGATGACTGGCATGGAATGGGAATTGAAAATGCCGCGTCTGATAGGCGTACACTTGAAGGGTAAATTGAGTGGCTGGGTAGCTCCCAAAGACGTTATTCTGAAGTTGGCGGGTATTCTTACTGTAAAAGGGGGAACCAATGCCATCATTGAATATTTTGGACCGGGAACCGCTTCATTGTCTGCCACTGGAAAGGCTACCATCTGCAATATGGGGGCAGAGGTGGGGGCGACTACCTCCCTTTTCCCTTACGATGAGCGCATGGGTACTTATTTGAAGGCTACCGGACGTGAAGAAGTGGCAAAAATGGCTGCTTCCGTAGCTGTCGACCTTCGCGCCGACGACGAAGTGCTGGCAAATCCGGAAAAATATTACGACCGCATCATTGAAATAGACCTCTCGCTGTTGGAACCGTATATCAACGGGCCCTTTACGCCGGATGCAGCAACACCGATATCGAAATTTGCCGAGGTAGTGATAACCAATAACTATCCCCGCCGGATGGAAGTCGGCCTGATAGGGTCGTGCACCAATTCGTCCTATCAGGATTTGAGCCGTGCGGCCTCCCTTGCCCGGCAGGTAAAGGAAAAGAATTTGAAGGTTGCTTCCCCGCTGATTGTCAATCCCGGCTCGGAGCAGATACGTGCTACTGCTGAACGCGACGGCATGATTGCCGCTTTCGAAGATATTGGCGCAACGATAATGGCGAATGCCTGCGGACCTTGTATTGGCCAGTGGAAGCGCCATACTGATGACCCCGAACGCAAAAATTCCATCGTCACCTCTTTTAACCGTAATTTTGCCAAACGTGCCGACGGCAATCCCAATACTTTTGCTTATGTGGCTTCTCCCGAAATTACCATGGCGCTGACCATTGCAGGCGACCTCTGTTTCGACCCCTTGCGGGATACGCTGGTCAATGCCAAAGGAGAGGTTGTGAAACTGTCCGAACCAGTCGGTGAGGAATTGCCGGCACACGGATTCATCGGAGGACAAAAAGGATATATTGCTCCAAACAAGGGACAGACGGAAATTACGGTCAATCCTCATTCACAGCGCTTGCAACTGCTGACTCCCTTCCCTGCCTGGGATGGCATGGATTTGCTGGACATGCCTTTATTGATTAAAGTACAGGGGAAATGTACCACCGACCACATTTCCATGGCAGGGCCATGGCTACGTTTCCGGGGACATTTGGAGAATATTTCGGACAATATGCTGATGGGGGCTGTCAATGCTTTCAATGGAGAGACGAACAAGGTTTGGAACCGCTCCACCAATACCTATGGAACAGTGTCAGGCACTGCGAAGCTGTATAAATCAGAAGGCATCCCTTCCATTGTCGTTGCCGAAGAGAATTATGGTGAAGGTTCCAGCCGTGAGCATGCTGCCATGGAACCACGCTTCCTGAATGTACGCGCCATTTTGGCGAAAAGCTTTGCCCGTATCCATGAGACGAATTTAAAGAAACAAGGCATGTTGGCGCTGACCTTTACGGATAAGGCCGATTATGACAAGATTCGGGAACGCGACCTGATTTCTGTCATGGGGTTGAAAGATTTTGCTTCGGGACGTACGTTGAAGGTGGTTCTTCATCACGAGGACGGGAGTAAAGAAAGTTTTGAAGTACAACATACGTATAACGAACAGCAGATAGCCTGGTTCCGGGCCGGTTCTGCACTTAATGCAAGATAGAATATGGAAAAAATTACTGTACCTTTTATTACCGGCGATGGAGTGGGAGCAGAAGTGACCCCATCCATGCAGGCTGTCGTGAATGCCGCTGTCAAGAAATCCTATGGTGACCGGCGTGGCATTGAATGGAAAGAAGTGCTGGCAGGAGAACGTGCTTTCCACGAAACCGGCTCCTGGTTGCCGGACGAAACCATGGAAGCCTTCCGCACCTATAAGGTGGGCATCAAAGGTCCTTTGACAACTCCCGTCGGTGGAGGTATCCGTTCCTTGAACGTAGCCTTGCGTCAGACGCTCGATTTGTATGTCTGCCAACGTCCGGTACGTTGGTATAAGGGCATTGTTTCTCCACTCAAAGAGCCACAGAAGGTGGATATGTGCGTATTCCGTGAGAATACCGAGGATATTTATGCAGGCATCGAATGGGAAGCCGGAACTCCGGAGGCTGAAAAGTTCTATCGTTTTCTCCGTGATGACATGGGGGTGACAAAAGTCCGTTTTCCCGAAACCTCCTCGTTTGGCGTGAAGCCCGTTTCAAGAGAAGGAACAGAGCGCTTGGTGCGTGCCGCCTGCCAATACGCCCTTGAGCATCATCTGCCTTCCGTGACGTTGGTACACAAAGGAAACATCATGAAATTTACGGAAGGCGGCTTCAAGAAGTGGGGGTACGAACTGGCAGAACGTGAGTTTGGTAAAGAACTGGCAGAAGGGCGTCTGGTCATCAAGGACTGCATTGCCGATGCATTCTTGCAGAACACGTTGCTTATCCCCGAAGAATATTCCGTGATTGCCACGTTGAATCTGAACGGCGATTATGTGTCCGACCAACTGGCTGCCATGGTAGGCGGCATCGGCATTGCACCGGGTGCGAATATCAACTATAAAACGGGGCATGCCATCTTTGAGGCTACTCACGGGACGGCTCCGAACATTGCCGGGAAAGACATTGTGAATCCTTGTTCCATCATCCTTTCCGCTGTGATGATGCTTGAATATCTGGGTTGGAAGGAAGCTGCCTCTCTTATAGAGAAAGCTTTGGAGCAGAGTTTCACCGAAGCCCGTGCTACTGCCGACTTGGCACGTTTTATGCCGGGTGGCGTCTCGCTGTCCACTTCGGCTTTCACCCGGGAGATTGTAGGAAGAATAGAAAATGGGAATAACGAATAAAACGAAACGATTATGAAGAAGGAGTACCTGATTTACAAGCTTTCCGAAGATTTGAAGGAAGCTACCCGGATTGAGAATGAACTGTTCAGGAAGTTTGATGTGAAGCGCGGTTTGCGTAATGAGGACGGCACGGGAGTCTTGGTGGGGTTGACCAAAATAGGCAATGTGGTCGGCTATGAACGCATCCCCGGTGGAGGGCTGAAGCCTATTCCCGGCAAATTGTTCTACCGCGGTTATGATGTGGATGACTTGGCACACGCCATCATCAAAGAGAAGCGTTTCGGTTTTGAGGAAATTGCCTACTTGTTGCTTTCCGGTCGCCTGCCCGACAAGGAAGAACTCTCTTCTTTCCGTGAACTCATCAACGACAACATGCCGCTGGAGCAGAAGACCAAGATGAATATCATTGAACTCGAAGGAAACAACATTATGAACATCCTGGCGCGCAGCGTGCTCGAGATGTATCGTTTTGACCCTGATGCAGATGACACTTCCCGCGATAATCTGATGCGGCAGAGCATTGAGCTTATTTCGAAATTCCCGACCATCATTGCGTATGCCTATAACATGCTTCGCCATGCCACCCATGGCCGTTCACTGCATATCCGCCATCCGCAGGAAAACCTTTCCATTGCCGAGAATTTCCTCTATATGCTGAAGAAGGACTACACGGAGCTGGATGCCCGCACGCTCGACCTGCTGCTGGTTCTTCAGGCCGAGCACGGTGGTGGTAACAACTCCACTTTTACCGTACGTGTCACTTCTTCTACCGGGACGGATACTTACTCTTCGATAGCGGCAGGTATCGGTTCCTTGAAAGGGCCGCTTCATGGAGGTGCCAATATCCAGGTTGCCGATATGTTCCACCATCTGCAGGAAAACATTCAGGACTGGACGAATGTGGATGAGATTGATACTTACTTCACCCGCATGCTCAACAAGGAAGCCTATAACAAGACCGGCTTGATATATGGTATCGGACATGCCGTCTATACCATTTCCGACCCGCGCGCCATTCTGCTGAAAGAGCTTGCCCGCGACCTTGCCCGCGAAAAAGGGAAAGAACGCGAGTTCGCTTTCCTTGAACTGCTCGAGGAGCGCGCCATTGATGTGTTTGGCCGTGTGAAGAATAATGGCAAGACGGTTTCGAGCAATGTGGATTTCTATTCGGGCTTTGTCTACGAGATGATTGGGCTGCCGCAGGAAATCTTCACGCCTTTGTTTGCCATGGCACGTATTGTCGGTTGGTGTGCACATCGCAATGAAGAATTGAACTTTGAAGGTAAGCGTATTATCCGTCCTGCCTATAAGAATGTTTTGGATGAGGTGGCTTATGTGCCCATTAAGAAACGGTAAGGATTAGACTTGTATCTTTTAAATCATTCCACCATGGAGAAAAAATCGTTCCACCATGGTGGAACGATTTTTTCTCCATGGTG
>OGMR01001011.1_pt1 | contig 11047 bp, 9 predicted proteins | sample 1573251 | NCBI WGS metagenome assembly OGMR01 (sample SAMEA2581979, study PRJEB24529) | metagenome | biome: Human gut stool | place: China | collected 2011
TAAATAAAGGAAATAAGTGCCATTTTTAATATTATTTAGAGTGTGATATTCGTTTTTTTCTCCCTAAATGTTTACTTTTGCGTTCGATTTTGCGCGGCAAGGGCTTTCTGCAGTACCTGCTGGCGCAAGGAAACAGGTAAACCGACTAACGGAATATACAACAAAAACAGAATAGTATTATGGCAGAATCTATTGACATCCGCGAGCTCAACATCCGGATAGAACAACAAAGCCAGTTTGTCACCAATCTGGTGATGGGCATGAACAAAGTGATTGTAGGACAGAAACATCTTGTAGACTGTCTCCTAATAGGTCTTCTGAGCGATGGCCACATCCTGCTCGAAGGCGTACCTGGTCTGGCAAAGACCTTGGCCATCAAGACCCTCTCTCAGCTTATCAGCGCTGACTTCAGCCGCATTCAGTTTACTCCCGACCTGTTGCCTGCCGACGTGGTGGGTACACAGATCTATTCTCAGAAGGACGAGACCTTCCATGTGAAGAAGGGTCCAGTGTTTGCCAACTTCGTATTGGCAGATGAGATCAACCGTGCTCCTGCCAAGGTGCAGAGTGCGCTGCTCGAGGCGATGCAGGAGCATCAGGTCACCATTGGCGACGAGACTTTCCGACTGCCCAGTCCGTTCCTTGTAATGGCTACGCAGAACCCAATAGAGCAGGAGGGAACCTATCAGTTGCCCGAGGCACAGGTGGACCGTTTCCTGCTCAAGGTCATCATCGACTATCCTACACTCGAGGAAGAGAAGCTCATCATCCGTGAGAACATCGCCGGAGGTCTGCCCGAGGTACATCCCGTCACCACAGCCGACGAGATACTGAAGGCTCGCCAGATAGTGGGCGAGGTTTACATCGACGAGAAGATAGAGCAGTACATTGCTGACATCGTCTTCGCTACCCGTTATCCCGAGCGTTACGGTCTGTCCGACATCAAGGATATGATTACCTTTGGCGGCAGTCCACGTGCCAGCATCTCTCTTGCCAAGGCAGCCAGGGCTTATGCTTTCATCAAGCACCGCGGCTATGTGATCCCTGAGGATGTTCGTGCCGTGGCTCACGACGTGCTCCGCCATCGTGTGGGACTCTCCTACGAGGCAGAGGCTTCCAATGTGACCAGCGAGGAAATCGTGAGCCGCATAATTAATAAGGTGGAAGTACCTTGATTTTGAGGAATAAGTAATAAATGGACACACAAGATATCTTAAAGAAAGTACGCAAGATCGAGATCAAGACTCGCGGTCTCAGCCAGAATGTCTTTGCAGGCCAGTATCACTCGGCCTTCAAGGGCAGGGGTATGGCCTTCGCCGAGGTGAGGGAGTACCAGTATGGCGACGACGTGAGAGACATCGACTGGAATGTGACCGCCCGTTTCCATCGTCCCTTTGTCAAGGTGTTCGAGGAGGAGCGCGAGCTTACCGTGATGCTGTTGGTCGACGTAAGTGGCTCGCTCGACTTCGGTACCACACGGCAGATGAAGCGCGACATGGCTACCGAGATTGCAGCCACCCTGGCCTTCAGCGCCATTCAGAACAACGATAAGATAGGTGTCATCTTCTTCTCCGACCGAATAGAGAAATACATCCCGCCCAAGAAGGGCCGCAAGCACATTCTCTACATCATCCGCGAGATGCTCGATTTTCATCCTCAGAGCCAGCGCACCGACATCGGTGTGGCTTTGGAGTACTTCACACGGGTGATGAAGCGCCATTGCACAGCCTTCGTCATCAGCGACTTCTTCGATGACAAGGACTTTCAGCATCCCCTTCAGATTGCCAATCAGAAGCACGATGTGGCTGCCATTCAGGTGTACGATCCACGTGCCAAGGCGTTGCCCGACATCGGACTCCTCAAGGTGTGCGATGCTGAGACAGGTCACGAGATGTATATAGACACCAGTTCCAAGAAACTGCGTCAGGCGCATACACGCCACTGGATGATGCGCGAGCAGCTGTTACGCGAAACCTTTGCCAAGAGCAAGGTCGACTGGACGGCTGTCGCCACCAACGAAGACTTCTCACGAGCTCTGCTCAACCTGTTCATGCAGCGGGGCTGAAAAGCGGAGAAGTAAACCAATAGGGAAAAGAAAAATGACGAAACAGAAGAATATTATCATCATGATGCTTGCCTTCCTGATGCTGTTGCCAGTAGGGTCGGCAGCCCAGGAGGTGGTGCAGAAGCTCGACTCTCTGCAGATCCTGATAGGCGAGCAGACGAAGCTTCATCTCAAGGTCACCGCTGCCAAGGGTGCCAAGGTGGTGCTGCCTTCGTTCAAGCCGTCACAGATGCTCACTCCGGGCATCGAGGTGGTGGAGCAGAGCGATGCCGACACCGCCGAGCTCGACGGTGGCAGGCTACAGATAAGCCGCGACTATACGCTCACCTCTTTCGACGAGAAGGTCTACGCTGTACCAGCCCTTCAGGTCAAGGTCAACGGCAAGACCTGTCAGGGCAACCCGTTGGCGCTCAAGGTGCTCACGGTGCCTGTGGATACGGTTCATCCCAACCAGTTCTATCCCCCCAAGGACGTACAGGACAATCCCTTCCTATGGAGTGAGTGGAGTCCTCTGTTCTGGCTCAGCATTCTGGTACTCTTACTCTTCGGTGTCATGCTGTGGCTCTGGCAGCGCCTCCGTCAGAACAAACCTATCGTGATTCGTATGCGCATCGTGAAGCGTGTGCCGGCCCACGAGAAGGCGCTCAGCGAGATCAGTGTCATCAAGAAGCAGCACACCGAGTCGCAGGAGACCCAAAAGGAATACTACACCCGCCTCACCACCACGCTGCGCGAGTACATAGAGCAGCGCTTTGGCTTCCGTGCCATGGAGATGACCAGCGGCGAGATTATAGAGCATCTGCAGTCGGCTGGCGACCAGAAGATGATAGACGAGTTGAAACAGCTCTTCCGTACAGCCGACCTCGTGAAGTTTGCCAAGTACGAGACCTTCCTTGGCGAGAATGATGCCAATCTGGTCAACGCCATCAACTTCATCGACCAGACGAAGACCAACGAGCAGACCGTCGAGGAGAAGGTAGCTCCCGAGCTTACCGACCAGGATCGCAAGACGCGCAGTCAGCGCAAGCTCATCAAGGCTTTGCTCTGGGGTGGAGCGATTGTCATGGCAGCCATCACCGCCTACGTGATCTATGGCGCCTGCATGCTGCTGATGTAGGAGTATAGAATAAAAAAGAATAATATTATAAAAACATGGAATTTGCAAGTAAAGCATATTTTCTGTTGCTCCTGTTGCTGATACCTTATATATTATGGTATTTCCTGTACAGGAAGAAGAACGAGCCTACCATGCGGCTGAGCGACACCCGGCAGTTTGCCTATGCTCCCAAGAGCCTGCGCCAGCGCCTTGTCCATCTGCCCATGATGCTCAGATGTCTGTGCTTCGTGCTCATCGTCTGTGCGATGGCTCGTCCGCAGACCCACAACTCCTGGGACAACAAGACGGTGGAGGGCATCGACATCATGATGGCGATGGACGTCTCTACCTCTATGTTGGCAGAAGACTTGAAACCCAATCGTATGGAGGCTGCCAAGGATGTGGCTCACGAGTTTATCTCGGGCCGTCCCAACGACAACATCGGTCTTACCATATTTGCTGGTGAGGCCTTCACCCAGTGTCCTATGACCACCGACCACGCCAGTCTGTTGCGACTGTTGCAGGACACGCGTACCGACATTACTGCCCGTGGACTCATCGACGACGGAACGGCGGTGGGTATGGGTCTCGCCAATGCTGTCAGCCGACTGAAGGACTCCAAGTCCAAGAGCAAGGTGGTCATCCTCCTGACCGACGGCAGCAACAACACCGGTGACATTTCGCCTATGACGGCCGCCGAGATAGCCAAGAGCTTTGGCATCAGAGTCTACACCATCGGTGTGGGAACCAACAAGGTGGCTCCTTACCCTATGCCCACAGCGGCTGGCGTTCAGTACGTCAACATGCCTGTGGAGATTGACACCGAGACACTCAGGGACATTGCCCGTACCACTGATGGCAACTTCTATCGCGCCACCAACAACGCCGAGCTGAAGCGCATCTACCACGACATCGACAAGTTGGAGAAGACGAAGATGAATGTCACCCATTTCGCCAAGCGCTACGAGGCTTATCAGCCTTTTGCCCTTGCAGCCCTGTTGGTACTGCTCGCAGAGATATTGCTTCGCATCACCTGGCTCAGAAGAATCCCATAGGGAAGGGACGAGCCGAAGTTCAATTAATATCAAATGAATATGCTAAGATTTGAAGATCCAATATATTTGTGGCTGCTGTGGATGTTGCCGGTACTCGTACTGGTGAGGTTCATAGGATGGCGAAGGAGAAAGGCCAAGCTCCGAAAGTTTGGCGACCCTGAGCTGTTGAAAGCCCTTATGCCCAATGTGTCATCTTATCGCCCCACGGTGAAGTTCGGTTTGCTGCTTGCAGCCTTGGCCCTGCTCATCCTCATGGTGGCGCGTCCACAGATGGGCAGCAAGATTTCTCACGACAAGCGTCAGGGCATTGAGACCATCATCTGTCTCGACATCTCCAACTCGATGTTGGCAGAGGATGTGGCGCCTTCGCGACTCGACAAGAGCAAGATGCTGGTGGAGAACCTGGTCGACAAGTTCACCAACGACAAGATAGGTCTCATCGTCTTTGCCGGCGATGCCTTCGTGCAGTTGCCTATCACCAGCGACTACGTGTCTGCCAAGATGTTCCTGCAGAACACCACACCAGCCCTCATCCAGACTCAGGGCACCAACTTTGCTGCAGCCATCGACCTGGCCACAAAGAGCTTCACCCAGCAAGACCATGTGGGACGCGCCATCATCGTCATTACCGATGGCGAGAACCATGAGCCAGGAGCCGAGGATGCTGTCAAGGCAGCCAAGAATAAAGGCATCAATGTCTTCATTCTGGGAATAGGAAGCACCAAGGGAGCCCCCATTCCTATGGGCGACGGCTCTTATCTCAAAGACCGTACGGGCAACACCGTGATGACTGCCCTCAACGAGCAGATGTGCCGACAATTGGCTCAGGCTGGCAGTGGACAGTATATTCACGTCGACAACACCAGCGATGCGGAGCAGGCACTCAACGACGACCTCTCCAAGTTGCAGAAGGGCGAGACCGACACCGTCATCTATAGCGAGTACGACGAGCAGTTCCAGGCTGTAGGCATCCTGGTCATCCTCCTGCTCATCCTCGACATCTGTATGCTCGAGGTGAAGAATCCGCTTCTCCGCAACGTGAAGTTCTTTACACATTAAATATTAATCGAAATGTATCTAACTTATCATATCATACCGACCCTGCGGCTGCGCAGGCTGTGCTTGCTGTTGGGGCTGCTCCTCGTCAGTACAGTTGCAGCACTGGCACAGAACGACCGCACCTTCATCCGTCAGGGCAACCGCCAGTACAGGGCACGCAAATGGACGGCTGCCGAGGTGCAGTATCGCAAGGCGATAGCCCGCAATGCCAACAATCCCCAGGCGGTCTACAACCTGGGCTGTGCGCTCATGATGCAGCAGAAAGACTCGCTCGCCATGCAGCAGTTTGCCAAGTCTGCCGACTTGCAGACCACCAACAAGATACGCCGCGCCAAGAGTTTCCACAACATGGGCGTCATCATGCAGAACCATCAGGAGTTTGCCAAGGCGATAGAATGTTACAAGATGGCGCTGCGCAACAATCCTCAGGACAACGAGACCCGCTACAACCTGGCGCTCTGCAAGCATCAGCTGAAGAATCAGAAGAACCAGCAGAACCAAAACAAGAACAAGAGCGGCAACGACAAGAACAACAAGGACAAGCAGAACAAGAAGAATAAGGATCAGAACAAGGATCAGAACAAGGATCAGAACAAGAACAAGGATCAGAACAAGCAGAAAAATAATCAAAACAAGGATAAGAACAACCAGTCACAGAAGCCCGAGCAGGACAAGATGAGCCGTGACAATGCCGAGCAGTTGCTCAATGCAGCCGTGCAGCAGGAGAAGGCCACCAAGCAGAAGATGCAGAAGGCGATGAGTCAGCCGCGACGCAGGCAGTACGACAAGAACTGGTAAAACAATAAGCAAACATCATTTCATTATGAAGCAAATAGAATGGTACACATTGATGATACTCGTGATGCTGGGCATGGCGGAGGAAGCCAAGGCGCAGCGTGTGGCGGTATCTGCACCAACACATGTTGCTGCTGGCGAGAACTTCAGAGTAGCCTATACGGTCAACGCCCGTGAAGTGGAGGAGTTCCGTATGGGCAATGTGCCCGATGGACTAGAGGTGATAGCCGGACCCTACACCTCTTCGCAGTCGAGCTATCAGGTGGTCAACGGCCACACCAGCTCTTCTTCCTCTTTCACCATCACCTACACGCTCTATGCAGGCAAGGCTGGAACTTACACCATCGGTACCTCGCATGCACTGGTTTATGGCAAGAAGCTCGCAGCCCATCCTGTCAAGATCACCGTCTCGGGCCATGCTCACAACTCTGGCGGAGCACCCAGGATGCACAACGATGATGCCGATGAGCCTCGCATGCGTCAGGCGGGTTCTGCCATCTCTGGCAAAGACCTCTTCATCAAGGTCACTGCCAACAAGAAGCGTGTGCACGAACAGGAGCCTGTGCTCCTTACCTATAAGGTCTATACACAGGTCGACCTTACCCAGCTCGACGGCAAGATGCCCGATCTGAAGGGCTTCCACTCTCAGGAGGTGCCACAGCCACAGCAGAAAGTGCTTCACAACGAGGTCATCAACGGCCGTCCTTACCGTTGTGTCACCTGGAGTCAGTACGTCATGTATCCTCAGATGACGGGCAAGCTCGAGATTCCTTCCATCACCTTCAAGGGTATCGTGGTTCAGCAGAACCGCAATGTCGACCCCATCGAGGCTTTCTTCAATGGCGGCTCGGGTTATGTGGAGGTGCATAAGGCTATCAAGGCGCCTGGCATTACCATTCAGGTGGACCCGCTGCCTGCACGTCCTGCCAACTTCTCGGGTGGAGTCGGCCGCTTCAATATCTCTGCCACGCTCGACAAGAACGACGTGAAGGCTGGCGATCCCATCAACATCCGTGTGGTAGTGGGAGGCATCGGAAACCTGAAACTCCTCAAGCAGCCCGTGCTCAACCTGCCGAAAGACTTCGACCAGTATGATGCCAAGATCACCGACAAGACCAAGCTCACCCAGAACGGTGTGGAGGGCAACATGGTTTACGACTTCCTCGCTGTTCCGCGCAACCCGGGCAAGTACACCATTCCATCGGTAGAGTTCACCTACTACGACACCAAGACCAATGCCTACCGCACCATCAAGACCCAGCCCTTCACCCTCAACGTGGAGCAGGGCGACGGCTCAGACGGTTCGTCGTCGGCCAACTACAGCAATGCCGACAAGGACATTCATGCCCTGAAGTTGGGCAAGAGCAAGCTTTGCGACATTGATGATATGTTCTATGGCAGCTTTGGTTATTGGACGAGTCTGATGGTGCCTCTCATCGCCTTCATCGGTCTGCTCATCGCCTTCCGCCGCCGTGCCATCGAGAATGCCGACATCGTGAAGATGCGTTCCAACAAGGCCAACAAGATAGCCACCAAGCGACTCAAAAAGGCACGCACCCTGATGATGGCCCGCAAGCAGGGCGAGTTCTACGACGAGGTGCTCAGAGCCTTGTGGGGCTACGTCAGCTACAAGCTCAATATGCCTGTCGAACAGCTCTCGCGCGAGAATATTCAGGATAAGCTGTTGGCTCACTCCGTTGATGCCGACACCATAGAGAAGTTTACCCAGGCTCTCGACGAGTGTGAGTTTGAGCGCTATGCTCCTGGCGACCCTGCCGGCAATATGAACAAGACTTTCGATTCAGCCATGACTGCTATTATGGAAATAGAGAATGCCATCAAGGCTGCCCGCAAGCAGGGCAAGAAGACTTCTGCCCGTCAGGGCGACTATACCTTCGGTGTGGTGCTGCTGCTCATCTTCATGGGCTTCAGCCTCTCTGCCTCTGCTGTCACCAAGCAGAACGCCGACACCGAGTACACCAAGGGCAACTATCAGCAGGCCATCAAGGACTATGAGGACCTGCTCAAGAACGGTGTTTCGCCCGAGGTCTACTACAATCTCGGCAATGCCTATTATCGCACCGACAACATCACCAAGGCTGTCCTGGCTTACGAGCGTGCCCATCTGCTGTCGCCCGGCGACGAGGACATCAACTTCAACCTGCAGTTTGCTCGCAGCAAGACCATCGACAAGATCACTCCTGTCAGCGAGATGTTCTTCGTCACCTGGTACAAGGCGCTGGTCAACTTCACCAGTGTCGACAACTGGGCCAAGACGGGCATCCTGTCCATCATCCTTGCCTTGGTATTGGTGCTGGTCTATCTCTTCGCGCCCCAGTTGCTGTTGCGCAAGGCCGGCTTCTTCGGCGGCATCCTCTTCTTTGTCGTCTTCCTCTTGAGTTCGCTCTTTGCCTATCAGCAGAAACAGATACTCGTCAACCGCACGGGTGCCATCATCGTGGCTCCTACGGTCAATGTCAAGAAGACTCCGTCCCGACAGAGCGCCGACCAGTTTGTCATTCATGAGGGAACGCGTGTCGACATCACCGACCGCTCTATGGATGGCTGGCGTGGCATCCACCTGGCAGATGGAAGAGATGGATGGATAGAAACCAAACAACTGGAGGAAATATGATGTTTGTCTCATGTCTTCTCACCGATCTCGAGGTGCTCCACTTCTTCAATGGAAGCGACAATCTGTTCATCGACCAGTTAGCGCTCGTCCTTACGTCGGGGCTCACCTGGATACCGCTTTATCTCACCCTCTTCTACATCATTGTGCGCAACAATGAGACGATGGCGCAGATTGGTCTGGCGGTAATGGGAGCACTCGTCTGTGTGGCTGTTTCCGAGGGTATCACCGATGGCGTGGTAAAACCCTTGGTGGAACGATGGCGCCCCAACAACGACCCCATCCTGAAATACTCCATTCAGGTGGTGGGCAACCTTCGTGGCAGTGGCTACAGCTTCTTCTCGGCTCATGCTGCCAACACCATGTCGATAGCGATGTTCTTCTCGCTCCTCATGCGGGGCAAGCGCCTCGCCATCGCCCTCTTCTCGTGGTCGCTGCTCAACTGCTGGACACGCCTGTATCTCGGCATGCACTATCCCTCCGACATTCTCTGCGGACTCCTTGTGGGTGCTGTCATCGGTGTCGTGGGCTACATAGGTTATCTGAAACTGTATTACAAGGTGTCACCCCACATCACTTATATCTCCGACCAGTACACCCCCACGGGTTACGATCACGACGATATCGACAAGATACTCTGCATCCTGGCTTTCACCCTGGTCTATGCCTTCTTGCGGGCGATAGTCATGGCTGGAGGAGTGTAACATTAAAATTCAATCATAATGGATACAAAACATATAAAAATTAGCGATTACAATTACCCCCTTCCTGATGAGCGCATTGCCAAATTCCCCTTGGCGCAGCGCGACCACTCTAAACTCCTTCTCTACCGTCATGGTGAGGTAGGCGAGGATGTGTTCTACCATTTGCCGGAATACCTGCCCAAGGGCGGACTGATGGTTTACAACAATACCAAGGTGATTCAGGCGCGTCTGCATTTCCGCAAGGAGACGGGTGCCCTGATAGAGGTCTTCCTCATGGAGCCTGCCGATCCTACCGACTATGAGCTCATGTTCCAGACGGCTGGTCATTGCTCATGGCTCTGCATGATTGGCAATCTGAAGAAGTGGAAGGAGGGCAGTCTGAAGCGCGACTTCGAGATCAAGGGGCATCAGCTTACACTCTCTGCCACCATGCGCCGTGGCGATGCCTTAGGCTCGGAGGCTGCCTCTATGGTGGCGAAGGGTGGTGGAACCAACTATTGGGTCGACTTCGACTGGGACAACACGCAGGTCTCCTTTGCCGAGATTCTCGAGACCGTGGGCGAGTTGCCTATTCCGCCTTATCTCAACCGTGCCACCGAGGAGAGCGACAAGACTACCTATCAGACGGTTTACTCGAAGATAAAGGGCAGTGTGGCTGCTCCTACTGCCGGACTTCATTTCACCGATGCTGTGTTGCAGGACATCGACCGCCATGGCATTGAGCGTGAGGAGGTTACCCTTCATGTGGGCGCTGGTACCTTCAAGCCGGTGAAGAGTCTTGAGATAGAGGACCACCGCATGCACACCGAGTATATCGTGGTGCACCGTCATACGTTGGAGAAGCTCCTTCAGCACCATTGCGAGGTGATTGCTGTGGGTACTACGAGTGTGCGAACCATCGAGAGCCTGTACTATATGGGCGTTTATCTGCTCTCTCATCCCGAGGCGACAGAAGACGATCTGCACGTCAACCAGTGGGATCCTTACGAGTTGTCGGCAGATGGCGGTTTGGTGAATGCCATTCAGCCTTCTCAGGCGATACAGGCCATCATCGACTATCTCGACCGCAATGGCTTGGAGGCTTTGCACTCCAGCACGCAGATCATCATTGCCCCCGGCTATCAGTACAAGATAGTGAAGATGCTTATCACCAATTTCCATCAGCCTCAGAGCACTCTTCTCCTCCTCGTCAGTGCCTTCCTCCATGGCGACTGGAAGAAAGTGTACGACTATGCTCTGTCTCACGATTTCCGTTTCCTGAGCTATGGTGATTCTTCGTTGTTGATTCCGTAATTCATTGCGTGGTTAATGACTGAAGTTGATTAAAGAAGATTGCGAGACAGGGAATCGTGGGAGCGAATGTGACGATTGCCGCATTCGCTCCCATGTTTTTTGCATTCGCTCCCACGAATCTCTGTTTCGCTCCCATGAACGTCAGATTCGCTCTGGCAGAATCGTCTGTAATCCTTTAGCAGAGTGGGCTCTCTGCTTCTGTTCTATTTCTACATCTTTGGGCATATGTTTGTTGTTTATTCAAGTTTCGCAAGCTCAGGAGTTAAAGGAGTTATCGCTCCCTACGGTCGCTGAGGAGTTAAGACAACAGTCTTTTTGGCGTAGTTTTTTAAGCAGCAAGACATACGT
>OGMR01001014.1_pt1 | contig 11008 bp, 9 predicted proteins | sample 1573251 | NCBI WGS metagenome assembly OGMR01 (sample SAMEA2581979, study PRJEB24529) | metagenome | biome: Human gut stool | place: China | collected 2011
AAGACCGTCATGCAGCTTCGTCAGCTCGACAAGCAGCTGTGCTTCAGCCAGCAGTGGGTCACCGATTTCGCCTTCCAGGTGTTGATACTTGCCAAGAAAGAGCCACGTCCATCCGATGAGGAAATCGAGAAGGCAAAGGGAAAGTTGGGCAAGTAATTTCACTTAATTTGTATCAAATTCACAAATAGTTGACGGAATATTTGCAATTTTGAAATATTTCCGCTATATTTGTACCCAAAATAGAGAGTAATGAGTGCTGATGAAAAGACAATCAATACGTTTGCCACACGTGTTAGGCAGTTGATTCTTGAGTTTGGAAAGCTCAAGCAGGAGAATGCCGAGCTCTACGAGATGGTGGATGAGCGTGACGCCCAAATCAAGGCGCTGCAGGAGAAGTTGTCACAGGCAGAGCACGATTACAACAGCCTGAAAATGGCTAAGATGATGACAATTTCGGATGCCGACATGGAAGCTACGCAGAAGCGCGTCGCCAAGCTCATCCGTGATGTCAACAAGTGTATAACGCTACTGAGCAATCAATAAGTCGGAGCGATGGCAGATCAGGAACAAGAGAAATTACTCATAAGATTACATATCTATGACACCGACCTCTCGGTCAAGATACCGCGAGAGGACGAGGAGTACTATCGTAAGTCAGGCAAACTGATTAACGATATTGTCAACTCGTATTCCAAGATTTTCAAGGGACGCAAGAGCGACAAGGAGATTCTTTATATGTCGCTTCTCGATATCGCCTTGAGATATGAGAAGGAGTCGGGTCGTAACGATACTGCACCTTATCACGATATTCTCACCCGCCTTACTGCCGAGATTGAGGACACCCTGAAGTAGTAAGAGTGTTTTTTCTCCGTCCGTTTGTTTGCCCCGTTGTCTTAAGGATGCCGGGCAGTAGCTGTTGCACAGGCGAGAATATTAATAAATCATTTATATATAATAAAATAATGGTAGTAACAATCATAGCAACCCTTGTAGCCCTCGTATTGGGAGGAGCCTTAGGGTTTTTTATTTTCCGTTATGTCATTAAAGGGAAATATAACGAAATGATCGCCGCCGCCAACAAGGAGGCGGAAGTAGTGAAGGAAAAGAAACTGCTCGAAGTAAAGGAGAAGTTCCTCAACAAGAAAGCAGAGCTGGAGAAAGAGGTGCAGCAGCGCAACTCACGCATTCAGCAGAGCGAGAACAAGCTCAAGCAGCGTGAGATTTCGCTCAACCAGCGCCAGGAAGAGCTCGGCCGCCGCAAGCAGGAGGTAGAGCAGAACAACCAGCGCGTGGAGAACGAGAAGAAGCTCCTCGCCCTGAAGCAGCAGGAGTTGGAGAAGATGCAGCGTCAGGAGCAGGAGAAGCTTGAGGAACTCTCTGGTCTGAGCGCTGAGGAAGCTAAGCAGCGCCTCATCGAGAGCCTGAAAGATCAGGCAAGACTCGATGCTGCCAGCTACGTCAACGAGATCATGGACGATGCCAAGCTCAATGCCAACCAGCAGGCCAAGAAGATCGTTATCCAGACCATCCAGCGCGTGGCCACAGAAACGGCTATAGAGAATTCTGTCAGTGTCTTCCATATAGACAACGACGAGGTGAAGGGCCGCATCATCGGTCGTGAGGGTCGCAACATTCGTGCCTTGGAAGCAGCCACTGGTGTCGAGATTGTTGTAGACGACACTCCTGAGGCCATCGTCATCTCTGCCTTCGACCCCGTGCGCCGCGAGGTATGTCGTCTGGCCCTCCACCAGTTGGTAGCCGACGGACGTATTCATCCAGCCCGTATTGAGGAAGTTGTAGCCAAGGTGAAGAAGCAGCTCGAGAATGAAATTATCGAAACCGGTAAGCGCACCGCTATCGACCTCGGTATCCACGGCTTGCATCCTGAGTTGATTCGTATCATTGGTAAGATGAAGTACCGTTCATCATATGGTCAGAACCTCTTGCAGCACGCACGCGAGACTGCCAACCTCTGTGCTGTCATGGCATCTGAGTTGGGCTTGAATCCTAAGAAGGCTAAGCGTGCAGGTCTTTTGCACGATATTGGTAAGGTGCCTGATGAGGAGAGTGAATTGCCACACGCATTGTATGGTGCCAAGATTGCCGAGAAGTTCAAGGAGAAGCCAGATATCTGCAATGCCATCGGTGCACACCACGACGAGATGGAGATGAACACTCTTCTTGCTCCAATCGTTCAGGTTTGCGATGCTATCTCTGGTGCTCGTCCTGGTGCCCGTCGCGAGATTGTTGAGGCATACATCAAGCGTCTCAACGACCTTGAGGCCATAGCCATGAGTTATCCTGGTGTTACCAAAACCTATGCCATCCAGGCAGGACGTGAACTTCGCGTCATCGTGGGAGCCGACAAGATGAACGACGAGGAGAGCACCAAGCTCTCTGACGAGATTGCCACCAAGATTCAGAACGAAATGACCTATCCTGGTCAGGTGAAGATCACCGTCATCCGCGAGACCCGCAGCGTAGCATACGCCAAGTAATCGAAAGTATAATAACACTTGATTTATATCGAGGGAGCTGTCTGATGAGACGGCTCCCTTTTTTTCTTGCGATATGGGCGAAGTCAAAATTCGAAAATGACTAATGACTAATGACTATAATTCGGAAAAACTAAAATGACTAATGTGACTTACGTTTTTCCCTCGATAGTGTCATCATGTGGGTCTTAATAGATGACCAAAGCTGCTCATCTATTATGACCTCTCTTGGTCATAATAGATGCCTTCTGCAGGGCTCTTGGAGCATTTGTAAAAGAACAGAGATAAGACTTACATCAAGGTTTATGCAGCAAACAGCAACCATAGGTGAATATAGATTCATCTCTCCACATAACTCTATTAGTGAACTAATGGAAGCAGATTTGTCTCTCTGAAGATTTGACTGATTAAGTTTAGTCATTAGTCATTAGTCATTATCGCATTTTTGGCATACGATTATGTGGTAATATGGTGAAAAACTTCCTCTTAGGCATACGAGTGCATGCCCGTGAGGAAGTAGTTTACTCCGAAATATGTCATGACGATGCTCAGGAAGGCAAGGGTCATGTAGACGTGGTAGGCGAGGGGCTTGCGGAACAGGGGCAGGCTCTGTGTATGAGCCACTACGGCGTAAATCATAAAGGTGATGAGCGCCCAGGTTTCCTTGGAATCCCAACTCCAGTAGTTGCCCCAGCTCACGTTAGCCCATATAGCGCCGATGAAGATACCAAACCCCATACAGGTCAAGGCTGGATAGAGGAAGACACGGCTCAATGCTTGCAGTTCCTCGCCGTGGCTGCGCATACAGATACCCATGATGCCACAGATGAAAGTGAGTGACAACAAGGCATAGCTCATCATGATAATACTTACGTGGATGCTGAGCAGCGGACTATTCAATACTGGCATCATCTGCCCGATGGCAGGGTCCATCTGGTTGATGTGGCTTACGAGCAAGAAGAAGCCTGACAATAAGAATCCAAATACCATCACGATGCGGATTCTGAACTGCATCAAAAGGGCAATCAGCATCACAAGCCAAGCTACGCTCAACATGCTCTCATATCCATTCGACAAAGGTACGTTGCCACTGATGATCCATCTTAGCGCAAGTCCAAAGGTCAAGGCAAGGAAGGAGATGCCCAATAGGATAGGGAGGGCGATGTCCAAAGCCTTGAAACTGCGCTTCTTGGTCATGCGATAGATGGTATAGAAGAGGGCGATGAAGCCCAGCGTCAGGTTCACCATGAAGAGGATGGTAGCGAATGGAAAGGCATTGTTGATGCGCTCTGCCTTATATTGGGTCTTCGAAGGCAAGGAGTTGCCACCGCTCACTTCCTGGTATTTCTTCATCTTGTCGAAGAAGATGTTTACTCGCTCCGTGTTTCCAGCCTTTACGTCGCCATAGAGCAACGAGAAGACGTTGGTGATATAGAGCGCATGCTGATGTTCCACTGCCTTAGGTAATCGGTCGGAAGGCGAGAACCAAGTGGTGGTACCAGCCTTGATGAATGGATTCTCCTTGGTGGCACGTACATTCTTAGGGAAGGTATAAGGCAATACCTTGAGCGATACGCCACGGCGCAAGTCCATTATGAGTTGTATCTTTCCATCGATGTCGGCAGCTTGCTGATGGAACTTGTCTTGTGCCCCATTGTAATATTCCTGCACATATTGTCCGATGATGTAACCGCCCATCTCCTTGTTGAAGAACTGGTTGATGGAGCAATAATCCGGCAAGTTCATCGCTGTCTTCAACTCTCCACTCTTCACCTTGATGAAGGGTTCGCTTGCCCATTCGTCTCCGTAGAATATCCAACCGGTCAAAACTTGTTCGGCTGTCAGTCCCTTGTAGCTTTTAGCACCATATATCTTCTTGCAGAAGTCGAGTGCGTAGGTTTGAACAGGACAGATGCGGTCGTTATAGAGGATATTCAACTCGCCAAACTTCTCTGCGGTAGCCTTTGGCAAGACTACGCTTTGTAGATTCTCCAGCGTAGAGCCTTCTGAGATTTCTTCCATGGCAGAACTACCACAACCTGCTGCCATCATTTGGTTGTAGGAAGTATGGTTGAATCCCATTCCTCCCATTCCGAAGAACAGGGCAATCATCAAAGCCCCCTTCTTCAGCAGCTGACTTGCCAATAGTTTGCGATAGCTTGCCTTAGGGTCGATGAGCATCCAAATCAGTGAGATGAAGAGGATGGCATAGCCTGTATAGGTGACAGGGATGCCGTATGGGTCGGCGTTGATGGCGAGTACGCTTCCCTTGCCGTCCTCATCATAGGAAGACTGGTAGAAGCGGTAGGAGCGATGAGAGTAGATATTATTCATCGACACCTGTCCTTCGCTCTTATCGTTGCCGTCGGTCACAGTAAACTTGGAAGAGTAGTCAGCGACCGCTTGTGTACCATCGTGCATCTTCGCCTCGAAGTTTTGCAGGCAGAGCGAGAAAGGTAGTTTCTCCTCTTGCATCCCCATGCCATCTTGCGAATCGGAAGCTGCCATATAGGTATCGGTCGGTTGCCCAATACGTAGATGAATCATTCCTCTTTTGGCGGAGATATGCGTGAGCAGTGCGCCTGCGAGGATAATGACAAAGGAGAGGTGGAGTGCAAGCGTAGAGGCACGCTTCACCTTTCGCTTGATGATATAGAATACACCGAGGGCTGCCATTACTGCCCACATCAATATAAACCACCATGCGCCATAGTAGTGGGCATGGACATAGTCTGTACCCTGGCTCTTCTCCACGATGGTGGCGACAGCCATGCTAATGAGAACAAGAATGTAAAGGGTGAAAATAATCTTTTTGACCATTTTGTTAATACAATTCGTTCATGTCGAAAAAACAGAAGATGCATACAAAATTATTATTGACCTAAGACCGTTTGACAACAATGAAAAAAATGTTGAAGTAAGAACCGAAGGCAATACAGTAATTATTAACGCTGCAGGTGAAAAAAATACACGCCATAAGCAGGAAATTATGAAGTACAGTCAGGCATTTGCATTTGGCGAAGATATTAACGCAAATAATATTACCAAAGTCAGGGAAGGAGATAATTATATTATCACAGTTCCTTTTGACTAAAACGGGAATTAACAAAACAAGCAATAAAAGCCGCTATCAAGCGGCTTTTATGTTATAATTATTTATTATGAAAAAAGTTTTAATTGTTGATGATTCAAAAAAATGGGTTTTGTACCACGAAACTGCCGTAAGAGAAGTTTTTAATAATGAAGTCGAAATAGACACTGCATCTTCCGCTAAAGATGGAGTTGAAAAATTAACTTTATCCGTTGATAAACCTTATGATTTTATTTTAACCGATATGCAGATGGAGCCTGATTTTATACCTCTTTATGCCGGTGAATGGTTTATCAGGCAGATAAAATTTTTTGATGAATATAAAAATTCAAAAATCATCATTATTTCCGCAGCCGGAAATATAGGACAAATTGCCTGCAAATACGGTGTTGACTTCATACCGAAATATAAATGTAATGATATAAGTGAATATTGTAACAAATTATTAAATAACTAAATATTATATTAAAGTTTCTCCTCTAAACGACCGATAACAAAAATGTTACAAGGTTAGAAAAAGGAGATAAGTAAAATGTATGGTTATATAAGTTGGCCGGGTGTATACAGTTTTAAACAAGAGATTGGGATGTTCATGGAGTATTTACGTGAACAAATTGATGAAGTAATGAAAAGGATTGAAGAAACGGAAGATTTAGTTGCGTAATAAGCAGCTAAAGCATAGTTGATGATTATGGATGTGTAAAGCCGGTAAAAATTTTACCGGCTTTTTGTTATTCTAAATTAGGAAAACTCCCGCTTATAGCGGGAGAAGGAATGAAAGTTAAGCGTGCCGCTGCTTGGTCGCCTGCTTTTAAAGGAGTTACCGGCAAAACTCACCGCTTTAACCATTCACCCTCTGCGGGCAATCCGCATTTCACGGCAGCTTATCTATTATGAAATTTTATTTTAATTTTGCTTCAAGTCGTTCTACACGCGCTTCAAGCTCACTCATTCGTTTTTCCTGCGCCTCATATTTTAAATCTAGTTCTTTAATTGCATTTATCATTGCGTAGAACATATCTTCAAAACGGATTGTTAAAAAACCGTCTTTGCTTTTTTTTACTGCGTCTGGAAAAACTTTTTGTAAATCCTGAGCAATTACACCAACATGAGGTGTTTTGGTTTTATCTTTTTTAAAGGTATAGTTAAAAACTTTTAATTGACGAATTTTTTCCAATCCATAAGTAAACTCTTTACCGACGTATTTCATTCTAATGTCTGATATCCAACTGTTACTCAAATAACCAGGGTTTCCGTTATTAGTATAAGGATCAGATGCATTGAGCCAACCGCCAACATTAAATGTATCATCTGAACCTGCTTTTTTATTTGATATTATTGACAAACGAGGGTCGCCTATCAGAGGGGATGAAAAGGCGATATGCCCGCGAACCAGTAATGTCCCATTTACTACTACTGAAGTTCCTCTTGATTGATCATTATGAATTTCTAAAGGTGCTGTACCTCCGCTATAATTAGGATTGTTTTTCATTTTAGGTTTACCGCCGATAAATATGCGTTCTACGCTATCTGTTGCAAAAGTACCCGAACCGGGACCTGACTGTGCTCCTATACATATCTTATTACTGCCGGTAGCATACTGACAAGCATCTACACCGATTGCTATATTATTTTGACCTTTAGATGTTGCTCTTGTCCCAAGAGCTATTGAATAACTTCCGGTGGCATAAGCTCCGTCACCGATAGCTAATGCTTTATTCGCTAAGGCCTGAGTGGTATGAGTGCCCTCATTACTTCCGATCGCGATTGCACTTTCTCCGTCGGCAATGACACTATTACCTATGGCAATAGTATCAGTACCAGAAGCTCTTGAGTCTACACCGATTGATACGGATGTTTCTCCTTCGGATCTTGATTCATTGCCTAAGGCAACACTACTGCCGCCGCTAGAGGTTGCGCCGTTTCCTAAGGCGATTGATGAACCGCCGGAGGCATTTGATTGTTCCCCATAAGCTGAACTGTAATCACCACTTGCACCAGATTCATAACCGGTGGCGGTACTCCAATAACCGCTGGAGCTTGAACCCTTACCGATAGATACAGAATTACTATCACTTGCATTTGACAAATTTCCGATTGCAATAGAGTTTTCTCCGCCGGAAATTGACGAGGAACCGATGGAGACTGAATTATTACCGCTTGCATAAGAAGAAAAACCGACGGCAGTACTATTACTAAAAGTCGTTAATGATTTATTCTTATAATTCGAATTTGCTCCGATGGCGACATTACCGTCTCCACTGCCGTACCACATAGAATTTGTTCCTAAGGCGACGTTATTACTACCGCTGCCTTGGGACATTGCATCACCGCCGACTATAGTATTGCTGCCGCCCGTGCCCAGTTGATAAGCATTCGTGCCGATAGCTACGTTCCAACTGCTATTTGCTTTAGTTAAAGAATCATCTCCTACAGCGACATTATAATTACCGCTTACATTAGAGGCTAGGGTTGTACCAATACCGATATTATTATTACCGCTAGTTGTTGATGTTAATGCACTGTCACCGATGGCAATATTACTCCCGCCGCTGGTTACTTGAGTTAAATTATTGGGACCGATACTAATATTATTACTACCGCCGTTTAAATGATCAAGACTGCCATTCCCTAAAACCAAGTTGGTATCTACAAACTGTAAGCGACCCAAGGTTGTATTGTCACGTTTAAAGGACAAGTGTACAGGTAAAGATGAACTTGTTGTTAAAATTAAACGAGCGGCATCATCCGTTTCCAGTTTATTTGGCTGGCCAATCATGGCAATCTGACTTTCGCCAGGACCGAAATAAGCATCGGATAAATTCTCAGGGGAATAACGCCAAGGAGACGAACTGTCTGCTTTACTCCTTGTGGTCATTACGGGTGCCATGGCTGCCAAAATGATGCTCATTATGAGCATTACTACCATCATTTCTGCTAATGTAAAGCCCGAAAAACCTTTAAAGGAGCGGCTTAAACTGCCCCCCCCCCGACTTTAAGATTAATTAATAAGTTTGTCATACTTCCACTCCTTTTTTTTAATTATAAACGATTTTTAATATTTTTCAAGTAGCATTAATGATTTTATTTAATTCCCCACTTCTCCTGCAGCCTGTTTAATCTTCCAGTACTTTGCAAATTTTCTAAAATGTAATTAACCTTTGTCATTAGCCTTTCTGATTCCTGTTCTTTTCTGAAAGCTATTGCATAAGGTTCTTTCGAATAGCGTTTTGGCAGCAATTTAACTGATTTATCTTTTACTGCAAAACCCAAAAGTACTGTATCATCTGCAACTATGCCGTCTGCTTTATTTTCCTTTAATGCTCTGTATGCATCATTATAATTTCTATAACCTATAACTGTAACTTCAGGCACATTTGAGCGCAAATTTTTTTCACTTGTAGAACCGAATACAATTATAAGTTTTTTGCCTTGAAAATCACTTAAAGTTTTTGCTTTGCTCGAACTGTTAACCATTATCGCCTGCCCCGCAATATAATACGGTACGGAAAAATTTAATATTTGCTGTCTTTGATTTGTAATTGACATTGTTGCAATTAAAAAATCAACTTCTGAAGAACTCAGTTTCATAATACGATTAGATGCGGTAACAGGTACAAACTCAACTTTATTTCCATCACCGAGAATTCCTTCCGCAATAATTCTTGCAAGGTCTATATCATATCCTGTTAAATTACCTTTATTATCTTTAAAACCGAAAGGAGCCGCATCATCCCGCACCCCGACTATTAATTTGCCGCGCTTGGTAATATTTGCAAAATCATCATTTTTAACTTCTTTTTTGCCGCAGCCTGAAAATAATAACAAACAACAAAATAATAATAGGATTATCTTTTTCATAATAAAGATATAATACTTTAAAAAAAACAGCCGGGCAAGAAGACCCGACTATTTTTAATTTATTTAAGTTTTGCTTCAAGCTTTTCTATACGCGCTTCAAGCTCACTTATTCGTTTTTCCTGTACCTGATATTTTAAATCCAGTTCTTTAATTGAATTTATCATCGCAAAAAACATGTCTTCAAAACGGATTGTCAAGAAGCCGTCTGTACCTTTTTTTACTGCATCGGGAAATACTTTTTGCAAATCCTGAGCGATTACACCGACATGAGGCGTTTTAGTTTTATCTTTTTTCAAAGTATAGTTAAAAACTGTTAATTGACGAATTTTGTCAAGACCGCATGTAAATTCTTTTCCTAAATATTTAAGACGTTTATCAGAAAAAGTAAAAGGATTACCGCTGTTAGGAGATTTAAAATAACCGCGGGATGCACTGCCGAATTCACCGCTTACCTGATTTGACGCACCGTTCCAATCCATGTTTATCGGCTCTAATTGACCTCCGGTACGACCGATACCGTTTACACCTCCGTCACCGTCAAATGATCGGTCATCTACCCATGCCATTGATGTTACAATACCGCCTTTCACAATCAGTGCTCCGTTAACTACAACAGTAGCAGGTGCAATTGTTCGTCCGCCTGACATTACATAATTCCAACCAATTCCGTTATGAATTTCTAAAGGAGCAGCACCATCGTTATATGCTGATCGGCTTCCGATAAATATTCTTTCAACACTGTCACTTGCCCAACTGTCACCGCTTTTAGGACCCGAATTAGCACCTATACAAATTTTATTGGCACCGGTAGCATATTTACAGGCATTGTAACCTATAGCAACGGTATTGCCAGCTATTGCTTTTGCTCCTGCACCTATAGCTGTACTGCCAACGCCGCCGGCTTGAGAAGAAACTGCTATGGATGTACTGTCAAATCCACTGGCACTAGCAGATGGACCAATTGCAAGGTTATCACCACCACTGGCACTAGCAGAATAACCTATAGCCATGTCAAGTAACCCATCGGCTTTTGAGTGATTTCCAATAGCCATTGTAAATAAATCAGAAGCATTAGTTTGATAACCTATTGCTAATGTTTCCTTAGCTCCTGCAGTTGATAAAGAACCCAGACTTACGCTGTAGTCACCTGTTGTTATAGCACCATCCCCAATTGCCACTGATTCTTCACCTGAAGATGTTGTTGTTCTTCCACTTGCAGCACTTCCTATAGCTACCGCACTTTCTCCACTTGCTGTAACATTATTACCTATAGCTATACTATCATTATCTTCCGCACTTGATGATAAGCCAATTGCTACAGAAGAATCACCGCTTGCATTAGAAGATGCCCCAAAAGCTACAGAACCTGTACCGCTTGCATATGAGGAAAAACCTACGGCGGTTGTATTGGTAAAAGTTGTTAAGCTTTGAGTTTTATAATTTGAATTTGCTCCGATTGCAACATTACCGTCTCCGTTACCATACCATAAAGCATTTGTTCCGACAGCGACATTGTTTTGACCGCTGCCTTCAGACATGGCATCGCCGCCGATTATCGTAT
>OGMR01001020.1_pt1 | contig 10959 bp, 9 predicted proteins | sample 1573251 | NCBI WGS metagenome assembly OGMR01 (sample SAMEA2581979, study PRJEB24529) | metagenome | biome: Human gut stool | place: China | collected 2011
TCTTCCGTCAGCAATGCACCATTGGTCGGGAAATTGATTGTCGCTTCGGGATACATCTCCCGCAATGCCGGAACAAGAACCTTAATGGACTTCCAAAAGACCAGCGGTTCGCCGCCCCAAAAAGACACACCGGCAGGATGAATGTCGGCCTTTTTCAGGATTTCGATAAGTTCAAGCGCCAGCTCCGGTGTACACGGCACGACATCGGTTGTCGTTCGAAACTTGTTCTGATGGCAATACTTGCACTTGAAGTTGCAGTTCAAGCCAAGATTGATGTAGAGAACCCCGAGATCCGAGCGGTCATAATCATAAATATCCGTCAGGCGAAGATAGTCCTGCACCCGCGATGCGGCCAACAAATTCTCACCCGTTTCCGGATCCGAAAATATGTTGGTCACATTGTCAAAGCGGATGATGCGCTTCTTCTCGTTGGACAAGACTTCCAAATCAAAAAGCATGGTTCATTCCTTGCAGGGCACAATCGGAATTACCTGCTCAGTACGCTCGACGTTCGCCGTCTTGGCGATGCACAGGCCATCGCAATATCCAGGATGATGTTGTTCACAGGAGCGGCACTTCCTGGCTTCACCATGCGTCCGCCACCATGCGTAATATTGACGCGACACAGCATGGCGAGCGGCATCGAAGGACTCGAACGCCCGCCAGTCATCCAACTTCAGAAAGTTGGCACTCGAACACCAAATGACGGAATGATCCACAAGAATGTCAAACGGCATCCCGCTTTCTGGACTGCAACGGTTGACCCGAACCATGGTTCCGTTTTCGCGACATGCATCAACAAAATCCGAACGCAATTCACAGAGATTGACCGGGCAATCGAACCCATATTCAGGAATGCCGGTCGGATACAGCGAATTAATGAATTCGATGACGTCCGACGTAAAGTCATAAAGCCGAAAGTCCGTCGGGTTCTTCGGATTCGGACAAAATGGAGCCAGGCGCACGCGAAAACCGTTCATTGTCTTGCGCACATCGCGATAGATCTCTGCCAACTCTTCAATGCGCTTTCTTGCCTTAGCCACTTCTCGACTCCCAGGAAGCAGGGTCGTACTGAAGCTCAGGTCAATTTTTGATTCACAGAGCTTTGCCAGATTTCGCTTAAAGATGGCTGCCTGGCTAGCCGGATAGTCGGTATTGATCAGGAAACTGCGAACATTCGTATCATCTGCAGCGACCAACGCGTAGCATTCGTCGAATTTCTCTTCGTCGACAGAGATATTGGAAATAAATGCAATCTGCTTACCCTTTTCTTTGGCGATTTTGACCAATTCCGTGACATGCGAATGAAGCAACGGCTCTCCACCGAGCAACTTCAGGCACGGGAGACGACCGGCCCAATCGCACAGACGCGCGAACTCTTTAGTTGACATTTCGATAACAGATTCGTCAGTCGTACTGTTCGCCTTCTTGGAAAGATACCAATCACGCTGAAAACAGTATTCGCATCGACGATTGCAGGCATTCGTAATGGAAACATTCATAATCTTTCCCCGCAATTATTTTTCAGTCGGCTTCTGAGCCAATGCTCGCCACTGTTGCTGTGCCTGGCGCATTTGCAACTTATGAGAGAACAGGTTCTTGATCGCCGCTTCCTTATCCGTGCGATACACCGCAAATTCATCTGCGAATTTCAGAAGATCCGCGCAGGGACTCGGCTTGACCATGCCGCTGTCCAACACCACCTTCGTGAGCATGTCGACCTGAGCTTCGAGATAAAGCACGTAGTCAAGCACGTCAATCTGCTTGAGCATGGCGTTGCGTTCGTTGATTCGTTCAATAATGAATCGAGCTTCTGGAGAGACGCGCATCAGGGCCTGCTCGGAACTTTCATTGTTTTGCCGCTCCTCATTGCGCACGCTCGCAACATCAGCATGACGTCCATTCAGAGAAACGTAGACCGTCGTCGCAGTCATCAAGACGCGCCCGAAGAAAAATGAATCGACCGTTTCAATAAGAGAGCTTGCGTAGTCCGTAGTGCGCAGATTCAAGCATCGAACAGCCTTCTCCGAATCGTCGTACTGCAACATCACATAGGTTCCCGGGATGAGCGGCAGACGCACTTGCCCTTCAAACACCTTGCCCTCGCGACGAATGGAAAATGTCAATGTGAAGTTCTGCTCGTCCAAATCGAAATAGTAGGTCGGCGCACCGACGCCGGTTGGCGGCTGTGGTTGAGACGGCTTGTTTTGAACCGATCCGGCGTCGTTCGGCATAGGCCCCGTTTTCGAACGATGAATGAAGACAATTTCCATTGGCGACTTTGCGTTTTCCATATCCATTTTCTTTTCCTTCACTGCGTTAGCCATAACATTCGTTGCAGAAAGCGTCATCAAACCTCCCGCCCCGCCCGTGAGCAACAGTCGGCGACGCGAAGTCTTTCCCTCACTCATAATTCCCCCTTGATCAAGGCAACAAGATCAATGTCATATTTCGCCTCCAGCACCTTCAAATGGGCGTTGATCTTCTTGGCGATGTAGCATTCATGAGAGGTCGTGTTTTCCACACACGTATTGCGGCACACGTTAAAAATCGAGCATCTCCTACATTTCGCAGGAATGCGGCTCTCAATCATCGCCACATCGACACCTCGCCAGATGTCTCCACAGTACGTCGGCTTATACGGGCAAATCATGAATCGCCCGTCGAGTGTAAGCGTGATGAGGTTGCTGTTACAGCAAGCCACCCCGAAGTCAACATCCTTCGGGACAAGCCACTTCTTGACTGCTCGAACCAAAGCCTGCTTTCCATCCAGATTTCCGCTCTGCTTGTACTGAATGATCTGAAGTTCAATCAATCGAGCCAAACTGCGCAGATAATCCTGAGCATCAGAAATGGAAGTTCTACGTGGCGTCGTTGCTGTCTCATGGAGGAAGTTCGGCATGATCGAACCCTTATTCCAAGCCTTGCGAATCTTGAAGCCCCCAACCAACTGCTCGACGTCTTCCTGCAACTTGATGGCATTGGTTTCGCCTGAGGTATAGACGGAAAAGGCACATCTTCTTGCAAAGCGGAGCAATTCCCAACGCGGTTGCACGGTGTTGTCGCGACCGCTTTGCTTGCCGTCGTATGAAACCACAATCATGATGTTGTGATCGTTGCAAAACTCGATGATTTTCGTTGAAAGAAGGGTTCCATTTGTGACGAACTTGTACTCGTAGCGATCTCCCAGTTCCGTGACGATCTGCTTTATCCTTTCGAAATACATTAGGGGCTCGCCGCCGTTGAAGGTAATTCGCTTGATCGGCTGCTGGCGTATCCAGTCTAGAATCTCCGGCCTGAATTCGTATTCAGGCACTGCGCAGTGACAGTGAGGACAATTGAGATTGCAGTCGCCCCCCAGTTTGAGCATAAGAGAAGAAAAAGCGTTGTGCGTCATAGAGCAATGTCCGTGGTGATTTTGGCCGCATCGCACACCGTGAGATACGCCTGCTTCCAATAGATCCTTTCCGCTTCACAGCAAATCCTTTGACCAGGATGATCCGCTACACAATTGAGCGGACAACCGCGCCGGCACCAGCGCACCACACTACAGCTGTTGCATTCGGTCTTTCGTGCCAGCTTTTCCTTCAGCATTCGATCATTCGCGTCGAGCAGTTCATCGTAATCATCAGTAACCCGTCCAAGAACGCTCGTCATGTTGTGACAAAGATGGACATAGCCTTCAATGTCGACGTTCATCGTCTTGCGCATGGACGAGCACTCGGGCCACCAGCGATCCGAGATACCGCTGTCAGCTCTAGTCTGCGTTCCCATGACCGCAAGCACGCCACGCTTCAGGTAATCCATCGCGATGGAAGTCATGTCACCCTTGACAGCTCCTTCGATAAACAGCTTCCGGCAGGTCTTGAGATGTTCTTCATATGTTTCGAAGTCGTATTCATACAAATCGCGATCCATCTCCCACGTACATTCGAGCGTGTACTGATAGTGAATGTTCGTCTCTCCTACTCGCTCCCTAACGAAACGTTCGAAAGCGAACGGATCAATGTTGTAGGCATGAATCGTCGTGCCGATGCAACGTCTGTTGAGCCTTTTGAATCGTGCGCAAAACGTCGGATCATCCAAGATATTGATGCCGCGAACCTTTGTCGTCAGCGGACCGTCGCAACTTACTGAAAAAAGCACGTTGTGGGCGTTCAGATAGTCCACTATGGCATCGTTCAACAGCGTACCGTTCGAGATGAAGGCAAAATTGAATCTACCATCAAAACGATCAATCACGGATTGAATGAGCGGCCAATAAAGCAACGGCTCACCTCCCCAGAACACCAAGTTCAGCTTCTCGGGCTTCTGTGAAGACATCCTATCTAGAAAATCCCAGACATCGGAATGAATTTGTTTGTGTAGATGCGGTTGTGGGTTGTCCATCTGATAGCAATGCCTGCATTTCAGATTGCATGCCGGCCCCATCATCAGATAAATTTTTTGGATAGCGTAAACTGAATTCATCGCCATTCCTTATCGCTCGTAGCCACCTGAGCGAATCGAACTTTGCAAAAGTGATTGGATGCCAATTGCTTAATGCAACGACGCTTCAATGACTCCGGACAACGCGACCGAAGACAACGATCAAAATCGCCAAGTGCCTCAATCCGGTCACGAATGCTTTCCCAAGATTCTTCGACTGTCCCGTAATGCTTCATCGTTGCCATGGACACCACGCTGCCGTCAGGCAATATATTCACGCCGAGAGTCTGCTTATCCTGCCCGTCCGACTTGCCGTTATATGCCCAACGGCATGGCACAATTTGGTGCAACTCGGCAAACGTGCGATTGAATTCCGCATAGTCGTACCCTTCGATCAGTTCATTCACACCTCCAGTGTCGAAACATGGATTGAACGTCATGAAGAAGTCTTCGCGTCCGAGATGTTCAACGATGTACCAATAGGTCTTCAAACAATCGCTGTTGAATTTCGTCGAAACCGTATTGACTCTCAGAATGTCGAACTTGCGAATGATGCGAACCAGATCCGGATTCTTCAGAACATCAACACCTCGCAAGAATTCGGTTGCCTCACCGTCGTGACTCAGCATCAGTTCAATTTGATGACGATTGCAGTAATCAGCCAATGCATCGTCGAGTAGAATGCCATTCGTCATGATTTTCTTGTGAATACTGGCGTTAAGTTCGAAAAGTTCGAACATACGATTTTTGTAGAGCAACGGCTCCCCACCAGTCACGATCAGCGCTTCGGTCACAGAAGGATTGAGCTGTTCGACATACCTGCGCATCAAATCATTGAGACGGGGTACGCGCTCTCGCCCCATATCGCGCAGACAGTAACGGCATTCGAGATTGCACGCGAGCCCCAGAGGCACGCACACTCGTTGGATATCAAACATGAGGGTTCTCCGTGGCCACTTCAAGAGGTCTCACTTCAACAATCAGACGTTCCGTCAGCAAGAACCAGACGGTTGCAAAGATGCCGAAGTGAAATGTAAAAGCATTGGCGCAATTGCTAGTCGCATCTTTCGAATCATGATGCGGACACCCACCCTTACACGAAGAGAGAACCAGACAGTCTCGACAAGCCGGATAAACCGACCAATGCTTGAGATGCGGGTTGACAATGCCCTCGTAGTCATCAAGCGATCCGATGGCAAAGCGTTGGGCGGACCGATTCTGACAACTTAAAACTCGACCGAACAAGTCCACGGACAGAACGCCAGGATTTGCCGCATCACAGGCAGTTCCCAACGTCACCACTGGCACGCGGTGAACGAGACGCCCCAGCAACTCGTCAACCCATGGCCTAATCCCCGGTACGAGTTCATTCAAAGTCGCGTTGAAGATGGAAGCCACCAAGGTCCGCGCATCATCAGATCCAAATACGCAATCCTTAAGCTCTACGTCGTCAATCGTTGCAACGCCCTCAAAGCTCACCCTCACATCAGGCGAAAACCGTTCTTTGAAAAAGGTTTGAAGCTCCTGCAGGTTCGCATTCCGAGGCGTAATAACAGCATGGAACTCCATGGGAATCCCGCGACTGGCACTTTCTTCTAAGAGGTACTGCCAGACCTGCCGGCAAGAAGGATCATCAAGCGGATCTTTTCGAGTTCTCAAGCTCTGAGCGGGACCATCATGAGAAATGCGCACAGTCACGCGATACTGCATCAGTATGTCGACCATCGCCTTCGTCAAAAGCTCACCATTCGTGAACATGACGATGCGAGCTTCAGTCCCGAACTTTTCTCTTAACATCGGGAGAAGTAGTAGCAACACCTTGCGATAGACCAAAGGTTCACCACCCCACAGTTCAATGGTTCCCTGCTTTCGAAGACATAATCCGGTTCGCTCAAAGCTGTCGAAAAAGCGCACAATGTCTATTTCATCGGCCTGGATTTCGGTTGGGTTACGCCACCGCTTTTGCTGGCAATACGTGCAATCACAATTACAAGCCAATCCCAACTGAATTTTTAATTTTGACAGAACCCTGAAGTTTTCTCGAATCGGATGCTCCTCATCGTACACTCTCGCAGGAACCGATTGAAAATGATCCTCCACCCCAAAAAAACGAGGATCATTCCAGAAGTAATAGGTTCGCCCATTCTCTCCGACAATTTTATTTGTCTGATTATCAAAAAACCATGTTTCAGTATCTCCTGACCCAGGCTTAACGCAAACTAATTGAAACTTCACTATCCACTCCGCCTAGAGTACCATTATCGCGCATCGGAGTCACCGCAACAATTACTATCATAATAGTCGTAATAATTACGATAATTACCGTACGCAGAATAATTCTGGTACGCTGAATAATTCGTATATGCATAATAATTGCTGTACGCGTAATAATTTGAATAATTGTTGTAGTAGGTCGTCTCCAAGGTTAGCGTCTTATTGCCATATGCCGTAACACGTCCTTTAGAATCGACCTTAAAATAAGGGATTGTGACCTTAGTCACGGGCGGCTTTTGCAACCCCGACGCACTATCAACCTGCGTCATCGTCACGTCCGATCTCGGCCCTGCGCTCCCTGCCACCACCACATCCTTCAAGTCGGATTTGATCTCCGGCTTGTTGACCAAATCCTTGTAATTCCCCGTGTAGGCAACAGAAGCCAGCTTGTCTGGATTCACACAGGTATCCGGCGGGTTGCAATCACATACCTGTGTTCCATCACCGCGAGGAACACCACCTTCCTCGCATACGGCATCGCAATCAGGTGCAGGCAAACAGGATCTCTCTAAAGCCTTGGCTCCCGAAGCCAGACCTCCTAATAAAACCGCAGCGACTGCATTACGTCGATTGACCAACGGGTGAGGTCCTTCTCCATCAACAGGGATAACGACACCCTTATCTATTGTTTTTGCATCACTCATACTATTTTAAATCCCACTCATAAGCCCATCACGCAACCCTTTAACGGGCATCCGAATCTCCACAACAATTACTATCATAATAGTCGTAATAATTTTTGTAATTCGAATAATTTTGATACGCGCTGTAGTTTGTATACGCAGAGTAATTAGAATATGCGTGGTAATTGCTGTAATTGCTGTAGTAACTAGTCTTCAACTCAAACGTACGATTTCCAAAAGCCGTAATTCGTCCTTTGGAATCAACGCTGAAATAAGGAATTGTGATTTTCCCCGTTTGAGGCGCCTCCCCCGTTCGACTCATCGTGACGTCGGTTGTTGGCCCGGCGCTCCCAGCAGTTACGACATTGGGCATGCCAGCACTCAAGTCAGGCTTGTCAATCAAGTCGGCATACTCGCCGGTATAAGCCACCTTGGCCAGTTGATCCTGCGTAACGCACGTCGGCGGATTGCAATCGCATGCTTGTGTTCCATCACCACGAGGAACACCACCATTCGGACAAACGGCATTGCAATCAGGTGCAGGCAAACAAGTGCACTCAACAGCCTCAACCGTCTTTACTGCCCCAATTCCACCAAAAACCGCTCCAAGCAACATCCCGCGACGCGTCAAATTCTTTTGTTCGCTTTCGTGATCGCCATGCGAGTTGACATTCGGCACGTTCTGCGTCTTTTCGGTTTCACTCATCCTGAACGCTCCATCCATCAAGCAAAGGTCAAAGTTCTCGATCCATATTCCTGAATCAATCCCTTTTCATTCACACGAAAATAGGGAATCGAGATCGACCCCTGAAATGGCGTCACAACTTTTTCCTTGCCCTTGGCCGTTTGAGTGAGCGTCACGTTATTTTTAGACCCCGCCTCCCCTGGCGTTACAGAATCAGCGAAAAAGTTGCCTATGTCGTCCGAACTGGGCGCTCCGATCAAATCGTTGTAGTCGCCCGTGAAGGCCACTACGTGCAACGGAAAAGCCCGGCTACTACCTCCGAAGGAACTTTGCTGAGCCAATTCTGCGCGAGCGGAAACCGCCATCACCGGCGACAACCCCGCCATCAGTGAGCCAAGTAAAACCTGTCGTCTGGTCATCGACACTGACTTTTTATCTCCGATATTCATCTTCACAACGGGAAATGGCGCTCTTGCCCCACTCTCGTTCCTCCATACAGGTTGTTTAACAATAAAGTCTCGAAAAAGCGAAGTGGCATGCTTGCTAGCAAGTTTTCCCACTTGACATGCCTCTCCGGCCTTACCGTCGGCGGCTAATGGCCGTAAGGACACGTTTCCGGCGTATTGACATGAATGTCATTGTCCAATTGAGAACTCGGAATCCCACCGAACTCGCACTTTTCCTTGCAAACGCCCAACAAACAACGACACTCGTTCTTTGTTGAACCTAAGGTCTGACAGTCAATCGGCTTGTTCCCGTCCTGACAAATAAACGTTCCCGGCAGACATTCGCAGTAGTTCTGCTCCATGGCGTGTTCACAGATGGCTTGGTTGAATGTGCCGGACTTATCCAAGCAGACGTAACGATTCAGATAAGTCGTTCCGCCGATAATCTTTGCGTACTCCTCCAGAGCCTTGATGTAGGCGTCTTTTGAGTAAAGCGTCGAACAGTCGATATTGACTTCACCCTTGTAGCAGCGATAGCCATCATCCCAGTAGTCCTTTGAGGTCAACGGATGGTTCAACAACTCGTTGAGCGAGTTCTTATAGGCGATTTCCTCGCAATCAATCAGCGGCCCGTTATGACGGCAGATGTACTCTGCATTGCTCATTTCGCCACACCCTCCACGCAGAACGAGACCGTTACCGACTTCAAGCGCAACACAAGGCGCACCTTCGATACGAAGACGGTCAACCTGAACATCGGTCAGGTGATTTTCGATGCGTTCAACAGTATTCATGCGGTCATTGGCCTTGCGTCCATCAGCGCGAAGCCCCAGAGTGGCAACATTCTGCTTCTGGGTAATGTCCGTTTGATCCTTATTGTTCGGAATACCCCAATCAGTCGCCGTCCCCTGATCCGCCGTCCAGTTCATCTTGGAATCCTTGCCGGTCAGCTTATCTAGGTCGATGTCCTTTGCCTCCACCATATTCCCGGTCGAAACTAACAATGCTGTCCACTCGTCTAAGTTGATCAAATCCCAATTGATTTTGGTGATGTCGGACAACGGGATCCCATCGCACTTTGGATGTTCCGGATCCCCCCACTCTCCACCGTTGGACAAGATGTCCGGTTGCGTCGCCTTGATCTGCTCATTGATGATGCGAGAGAGCGGACTTTGATAGCAACAATAGACACGATGCTTCACGATGCAAAGTCCGAGCTTCTTGCTCTTGCAATAACTGCCGATGTAATGACAATTCTTCGTATCTCTTTGGCTCACTGTTTCGTATTCGGATTGCTCGCACTTGTAAACAAGTTGGATGATTAGATTGGCAACCTGATAGGCTAGATACACCCAACCAACAAAGGAGATGACGCTCCCCACGGCTTCCCCCATTGCCTCGCCGAACATATCCTTCAGCATTGCATCTCCAATGGAGCCTTCAGCACCAGTGGAACCTTCCGTCGCCCCACCAATCACTTGAGCGGTATTCTTAAACCCTGCATCCCCGAAGACTTTCGCGATTGCATTTTGGCAGGAGGTTAATAGCTCGCTCTTCATCGCCCCCGAGAACCACTCTAGAGGCGTGGCCAAAAAGTCCGTAAAGCCACCATAAATATTGTCCGCCACACTCGTAAAAGCTTCCTTAAACCATTTCACGCCATTTTGAAGAACGGCCTTCACTTCCCCGAAGCCTTTCGCATAATTGCCGGCAATCTCAGCACCGATTGAAGTGGCAGTGCCAGCCGCATTGACGGCTGTTCCGTAGGAATTGAGCGCGGAATGCAGACGCTGGCCTGCCTGGATCATGGAAATGTACTCTGCAATACCCGGTCCACCCACGGGCTCACAGCAGTCCTGCCAACCGCCAACAGCGATCTTGCAGTACCCGCTCTTGCCGCCAAACACCGTGCAATTGACATCCTGATTCCCGGTAGGATTCCCGTTTTCGTCCAGACCGGTGCACTCCATGTCCTGCGCCATGTATTGCATGGCGTTCAGAATGGCGTTCACCTTCGCAAAGTCTGTACTTTGAGTGCGATCTACGTCGATACAGTTCTCACCCAGGCAGGCAATGCCGTCGCAATCGTAGGTCGTTTCTGCATTTACATCTTCGATCTTGACATCCTTGCCGCAGTCGTACACCACGTCGTTGACGTAACAGGTGCCGGTTGTCGAACCGGTCATACCTCCCGTACATACTGAGGAGACAAATTTGCAGTTCGGATCTTCCTTGTACTTCGTACAGGTGTCGAGATTCCCACCAAGGTTTTCACCGCCACACACGCGGTCGTAGATACCATGGCCATTTTTGTCAAAGCCGACAAGCACATTCCAACATCCCGTATCCCCCTTATTGAAGGTGAACTTGGCATCGACGGAAACCTTACGGCAGAAGGGACTTATGGCCTTAAGCGGCGACTCAGAGAGATGGCGTTCACAAACGCTCACGCCGTTAAGCCATACGCAACCATCCGTGCCAACGTCAGGCATGTCCGTACACT
>OGMR01001023.1_pt1 | contig 10951 bp, 9 predicted proteins | sample 1573251 | NCBI WGS metagenome assembly OGMR01 (sample SAMEA2581979, study PRJEB24529) | metagenome | biome: Human gut stool | place: China | collected 2011
ATTGCACCGGAAAACCTGTCAACGGCTATGCTGTTATTCGGTGTAGTGTGCATGATGATGTTCATCGGACGGGTATCTGCAAAAAAACTGTTCGGAATGCTGGGATTGCTGGCACTTGTAGGTGGGGTCGCCGTAGGAATACTAATGGCTATCCCTGCCAAGACACTGCACAACACTCCGGGACTCCACCGTTTCGAAACCTGGCAGAACCGTGTTTCCGGCTTCTTCGATAAGGAAGAGGTTCCCGCCGCCAAGTTCGATATTGATAAAGACGCACAGATTGCACATGCACGTATTGCCATTGCCACCAGCCACGTAGTAGGCAAAGGTCCGGGAAACTCCATACAACGCGACTTCCTCAGCCAGGCTTTTTCTGACTTTATCTTCGCTATTGTAGTCGAAGAAATGGGACTGATAGGAGGCATATTCGTGGTCTTCCTTTATCTATGGCTATTGATGCGCGCCGGACGAATCGCACAGAAATGCGAACGGACTTTCCCCGCCTTCCTCGTCATGGGTATTGCCTTACTGCTAGTATCACAGGCCATATTGAACATGATGGTTGCCGTCGGACTATTCCCCGTCACGGGACAGCCGTTGCCTCTGGTCAGCAAGGGAGGAACAAGTACGTTGATTAACTGCGCTTATATCGGAATGATATTAAGCGTGAGCCGATATACCGCTCATCTGGAAGAACAGAAAGAGCATGATGCACAACTTCAACTGCAAATTGAAACAAATGCCGCAGATTCCGAAGCACAGGCGGCTGCCGAACCGACAGCACAGATTCTGAACAGCGACGCCAAGTTTGAAGATGAAAATGATATCAATAAAGGGTGAACAAGGTCTGTAAACGATGAATGGTGAATGATGAACGGTAAACGGAGAACAACGGATAGAAGAAAGGATTATTATGGAAAAAGAACTTAGAATCATCATTAGCGGTGGAGGTACAGGAGGACATATCTTCCCAGCTGTTTCCATTGCGAACGCTATAACGGAACTGCGTCCTGACGCAAAGATACTCTTTGTAGGAGCCGAAGGGCGTATGGAGATGCAGCGGGTTCCCGATGCAGGCTACGAAATCATCGGTCTGCCGATAGCGGGATTTGACCGCAAACGCTTATGGAAGAATGTAGCTGTACTCGTGAAGTTGGCACGCAGCCAATGGAAAGCACGAAGCATTATCAAAAACTTCCTCCCGCAAGTGGCAGTCGGTGTAGGCGGATACGCCAGTGGTCCTACATTAAAGACAGCCGGCATGATGGGAGTTCCTACTTTAATCCAAGAACAGAACTCGTATGCAGGAGTTACCAATAAACTATTGGCCAAAAAAGCATGCAAGATCTGTGTTGCTTACGAAGGCATGGAACGTTTCTTTGACAAGGAAAAAATTATTCTGACCGGTAATCCTGTACGACAAAACTTGCTTAACCAACAAATGTCACGGGAAGATGCCATCCGTTCTTTTAACCTCGACCCGACAAAGAAAACAGTCTTGATTGTAGGAGGAAGTTTAGGAGCACGCACCATCAACAATTGCGTACTAAACGGATTGGATCAGATCAGACAGTCTGGTGTACAGTTTATTTGGCAAACAGGAAAGTTCTATATCAATGAGGCCAAGGAAAAAGTAGGCCAGGCAGAGAACTATCCGATGCTGCACACAACAGACTTCATTACAGACATGGCTGCCGCATACAGCGCCGCAGATTTGGTCATCAGCCGGGCCGGTGCCGGATCTATTTCCGAATTCTGTCTGTTAGGAAAGCCTGTTATCTTAGTTCCATCGCCCAATGTTGCAGAAGATCATCAGACAAAGAATGCGTTGGCACTGGTCGCTAAAGATGCTGCATTATATATCAAAGATGCTGAAGCATCGGAGAAACTGCTGAAAACAGCCATTGAAACGGTGCAGCAACCGGAAACTTTAAAGAAATTAAGTACAAATATAGCTAAGCTGGCTTTCAAAGACTCAGCAAATACCATTGCTGAGGAGGTATGGAAACTGGCACTTAAATATAGAGAAAATCATGAACATTAATATATTGAAAGCAGTATACTTCATCGGTGCCGGAGGTATCGGCATGAGTGCATTGGTTCGCTATTTCTTGTCTAAAGGCAAGAAAGTAGGCGGTTACGACCGTACGCCAAGCGAACTGACCGAAAAACTGATTGCTGAAGGAGCTGCCATTCATTATGAGGAAAATGTATCTGCCATTCCAGAAGACTTTCTGGATCCGGAAACAACCCTGATCGTTTATACACCTGCTATTCCTGCTACACATAAAGAATTTGTTTATTTTCAGGAAAAAGGTTTCAATATACAAAAGCGGGCACAAGTTCTCGGAATGTTGACCCGTACAGAAAGAGGATTATGCGTTGCCGGCACACATGGCAAGACCACAACTTCTACCATGGCTGCTCACCTGCTGCATCAGTCTCACATTGGATGTAATGCTTTCTTAGGAGGTATTTCCAAAAATTATGGAACGAACCTGCTCCTTTCAGACAAAAGTGACTTTGTTGTCATCGAAGCTGATGAGTTCGACCGTTCCTTTCATTGGCTCACTCCATATGCAACAGTAATTACTGCAACAGACCCCGATCATCTGGATATTTACGGTACTGAAGAAGCCTATCTGGAAAGTTTCCGCAAATATACGTCTCTGATACGTCCGGACGGTTTCCTGATCATACATAAAGGATTAGCAATGCAGCCTGACGTACAGCCCGGAGTAACAACTTACACATACTCCATAGAAGAAGGGGATTTCCATGCAACTAACATCCGTATCGGAGGGGGTGAAATCCAGTTTGATTACATTTCTCCGCTGGGAAACATCTGCGATATACGATTGGGAGTTCCTGTGTATGTTAATATTGAGAATGGAATCGCCGCTATGGCTTTGGCACAAATAGCCGGAGCAACCGCTGAAGAGATAAAGACTGCCATGGCAAGTTTTGGAGGAGTAGACCGTCGTTTTGATTTCAAGATCAAAAACGATCATCTGGCTTTCCTGAGTGATTACGCTCATCATCCGGAAGAAATCCGGAAAAGCATTACTTCCCTCAAAGCACTTTATCCGAACCGGAAAATCACAGCAGTCTTCCAGCCTCATCTGTATACACGAACACGCGACTTTTACAAAGAGTTCGCCGAAAGTCTGTCCCTGCTCGATGAAGTGATCCTGCTGGACATCTATCCGGCACGAGAACTTCCCATACCGGGAGTTACCAGCCGGTTAATATATGACAACTTGCGTCCCGACATGGAAAAAACATTATGTACCAAAGAAGAGCTTCTTGATCTGTTGAAAAAGAAACATCTTGAAGTACTGGTTACCCTGGGAGCCGGAGATATTGACAATTTTGTACCACAAATTTATGAAATGCTGAAAGACCGATGATCAAACGAATTCTCATACTCTGTACACTGCTGCTGATTTCGGCTTACCTCGTGTTGGCCGTCACCGCTTTTAATGGCAAACCCGATAATCGGATTTGCAAGGGTATGGAATTGGTTGTCAAAGACAGTGTCAATTTCGGATTTGTAACTCCAGCTGAAGTAAAAGCTCTGTTAAAAGCCAAGAAGCTGTCTCCGGAAGGAAAACCTTTGAACAGCATCAATGTTCGCAGACTGGAAGAAACACTTGACAAGCATCCGTTTATCAGCGATGCAGAGTGTTACCTGACCTCCGGAGGTAAAGTCGGCATTGAAATCTATCAGCGCATTCCTCTGATGAGAATCATGAGTGACAATGGCGACAACTATTACATCGATCAGGAAGGTAATATTATGTCAGCCCCCGGGAAACCGGTTCATGTCGCTGTAGCTACAGGATACATAGACCGCAAGTTCGCTCAGGAAGAGCTTCACAAGCTGGGAAACTACCTTCAGGCTGATCCCTTCTGGAGTGCACAGATTGAACAGATTCATGTCACTCCCAAACTGGAACTGGACCGTGTTCCCCGTGTGGGAGACCCTATACTGTTTTTAGGAAAAGCAGGAAACTATGATGAGAAGTTTAGAAAACTGCGTACATTCTACGAAGAGGCGCTGAGCCATGTAGGATGGAACAAGTACAAGCGAATCAGCATAGAATTTAATAATCAGATTATTTGTACCAAAAAAGAGAAGTAAGATATGGCAGCAACGGATTTTATAGTAGCAATCGAACTGGGATCTACAGAGATAACAGGCATTGCAGGCAAGAAGAACGCGGACGGAAGTATCCGAATCCTGGCATACGCCTCCGAACGTTCATCAGATTGCATCAAGAAAGGCGCAATCTACAATTTGGATAAAACAACACAATGCTTGACTTCAGTCATCAAGGAACTGGAGGAGACGCTGCATGCCCCCATCCGGAAAATATACGTAGGTATCGGAGGGTTGTCTGTCAGAAGCATACGCAATACAGAATCCAAGCAACTGGGAGAAGACACGAAAATCTCACAGGCACTGATTGATTCCATCATGCAAAGCAACCGGGAAATCCCTTTGATCGACCGGGAAATTCTGGCCGTAGAGCCACAGGAATATAAAGTAGGAAACAATTTGCTCACCGAACCGGTAGGTGTTCCCGCTGATTATATCGAAGGACATTTCCTGAACATCATTGCCCGCCATTCCCTCAAAAGCAATATCAAGCAATGCTTCAAACAGACCGGTTATGAAGTCGCCGATTACTTCCTTTCTCCTTTGGTTACAGCCAACGTGGTTCTAAGCGACAGTGAACGCCGTTCCGGATGTGCACTCATTGACTTCGGAGCCAATACAACAACGGTTTCTGTTTATAAGAACAACATACTGCGTCATCTGGCAGTAATCCCGTTGGGTAGCGAAAATATCACTCAGGATATCTGCAGCATGCATTTCGAAGAAGAAGAAGGCGAACAGCTGAAACTGCGCTTCGGAAGTGCTTACACAGAACTTTCTGACAACGACGAGGAAACAAACCGCAGTTATAACCTGGACGGTCGTTGCACCATCCCGGCACGCCAGCTGGAAGATATCGTGGAAGCCCGCGTTAATGAAATTATCACCAATGTATGGAATCAGATCATGGTTTCCGGCTATGGAGATAAACTGTTGGGCGGAGTTGTCTTCACCGGAGGTATGACTAACCTGCCGAATCTGGACAAGGCTTTCACTCACATTACAAAGATCGAAAAGATCCGTATTGCAAAATCTTCCGAAATCAGCCTCGAAGGAGATATCGAACTGCCACAGGATGGTACTCAGAACACACTGATCGGAATCCTGGCATCCGGAAAAGAAAACTGCTGCCGCATTGATCCGCGAAAGGGTGTTCAGCTGAGCTTCACCGAAGATCTCCAGCAAAAGGAAGCGGAAGCCAAGCGGAAAGAAGAAGAACGCAAGCTCAAGGAAGAAGAAGAAAGACGTCAGGCGGAAGAAGCTGAACGCAGACACCGTATTGAAGAAGAAAAGAAACGTCAGGAAGAAGAACGGGCCATGAAGCGTCAGAAGGAATATGAATCCTATATGGAACGGGCCCAAAGCCTGCTGGGAAAAAAGAATTATAAGGCAGCTCTTCAGGAAATTGAACATGCAAGAGCTATGAATCTCCCTGAAAAGGCTGAAGAAATCAATGTGCTGGAAGACGAAATCAAGGCACAAAAGAAAAAGAACAGCTGGTTTAGCAACCTGACTGAAAAAATAACCAAGATGTCAGACGACATCATGAAAGATTGAGAAAAGAAAACAGAGTATTCACCGTATAAATAAAGAGGAAGAATTATGTCTGATGAACTTATGCCCTTCACTTTCCCGGAAAGTGGCACATCGAGCATCATTAAAGTGATCGGTGTAGGCGGTGGCGGCGGTAATGCTGTCAACCACATGTATAGAGAAGGTATCCACGACGTTACGTTCGTGGTCTGCAATACAGACAATCAGGCGCTCGAAGAGTCGCCTGTCCCCCAGAAAATCCAGCTCGGAAGCGAAGGCCTCGGTGCCGGTAACCGTCCGGAACGTGCGCGTGCTGCTGCCGAAGAGAGCCTGGAAGATGTAAAGGAAATGCTGAACGACGGCTGCCGGATGGCCTTTATCACAGCCGGAATGGGTGGAGGTACCGGAACCGGTGCTGCACCGATTATTGCCAAGACTGCCAAGGAAATGAACATCCTGACAGTAGGTATTGTTACAATCCCCTTCGTATTCGAAGGCAACAAAAAGATCGACCAGGCCCTGGACGGCGTGGAAGAGATGAGCAAACATGTTGATGCCTTGCTGGTGATCAACAACGAACGCCTGCGTGACGTTTATTCCGATATCAGCGTAATGAATGCATTCGGTAAAGCCGATGACACACTCTCTATCGCAGCCAAAAGCATTGCTGAAATCATTACCTTGCGCGGTACGATCAACCTTGACTTCAACGACGTCAAGACTGTTCTGAAAGACGGAGGCGTCGCCATTATGAGTACAGGCTTCGGAGAAGGAGAAGGCCGTGTAACACAGGCCATCACAGATGCTCTTCACTCTCCGCTGCTGAACAACAACGATATTTTCAATTCGAAGAAAGTGCTGTTCGTCATCACCTATAGCCCCAGCAGCGAACTGATGATGGGTGAAATGGATGAAATCCACGAATTCATGAGCCGCTTCGGTAAAGACGTGGAAACCAAATGGGGTCTTTACATTGACGACACGCTGAACGACAAAGTGAAGTTCACAATTCTGGCCACCGGTTTCGGCATCAAAGATGTACCGGGAATGGACAGCGTATTGGAAAAGCACTCTCAGGAAGAACAGAAACGCCTGGAAGAGCTGGAAGAAGAAGAACAGAAAAAAGAAGAACGCCGCGGTGACTATTACGGAAAGAGCATTCTGAAGAACAGCAACCGGAAACGCCGTCACAATCTGTATGTCTTCACACAGGAAGACCTGGACAATGACGATATCATCAGTATGGTAGAAACCACACCGACATACAAGCGTACAAAGGCTGTTCTGGAAGCCATCCAGTCAAAAGCTACGGCAGAAGACAAGATGACTCAGAAACTGGAAAGTAATGAGTCAGGAAGTATGACCATTACTTTCTAAACCACTCGGATTCAACAACTAATGTAATTATAAGAACTATGGATTTATTTGATCAGATCAGCAACGATATCAAAGAGGCCATGAAGGCCAAAGACAAAGTAAAACTGGAAACCCTGCGCAATGTCAAGAAGTTCTTTCTGGAAGCAAAGACAGCACCGGGAGCCAACGATACTCTGACCGATGACGCTGCATTGAAAATCATGCAGAAACTTGTCAAACAAGGAAAAGATTCTGCTGCCGTATACGAACAGCAGGGACGTGCAGACCTGGCTGAAGCCGAACTGGCTCAGGTAAAAGTAATCGAAGCTTACCTGCCCAAACAGCTTTCGGCTGAGGAACTGGAAGCCCGTCTGAAAGAAATCATTGCCCGCACCGGAGCAACTTCCGGCAAGGACATGGGTAAAGTCATGGGCGTAGCTTCCAAAGAACTCGCCGGACTGGCTGAAGGACGCGCAATCTCTGCCAAAGTAAAAGAACTGCTGGGATAAGGATTCCTGAAAGATATTTTTATTAACCCTCCAGGGAAAGCCTGTTTGTAGTGCTCTTGTCAAAAGAGACAACTATAAACAGGCTTTTTTGATATTTTCCTGATCTCATACTTGTCAATCCGCAAGGATTCATTACATTTGTCTGCAAAACTCCGGATTCCAGAGGAAATATGTTAACCCGATGAGATCCGGAAAACCGAAAAACTCAATTAATAAATCTTTTTATGGACAAACCTTTTTTAGAAACACGTCAAGTGGTAAAGCGATACGCCAGCCACACTGCACTGAACGGAGTCAGCATTCAGGTACCTGAAGGTAAGGTGTTCGGACTACTGGGCCCCAACGGAGCAGGCAAAACTACCTTGATCCGCATCATTAACCGTATCACGGCTCCCGATTCCGGAGAAGTATACTTCAACGGTCACCTTTCACGGCCGGAAGATATCTTCCACATCGGATACCTGCCTGAAGAACGGGGACTGTACAAGAAAATGAAAGTAGGCGATCAGGCCATTTACCTGGCCCAGCTGAAAGGACTGAGCCGCAGCGAAGCGACTGCCCGCCTGAAGAAATGGTTCGAAAAGTTTGAAATCACCCCATGGTGGAACAAAAAACTGGAAGAACTGTCCAAAGGTATGCAACAGAAAGTACAGTTTATCATTACCGTGCTCCACAAACCCCAGCTGCTGATCTTCGACGAACCTTTCTCCGGATTCGATCCGGTCAATGCTGAATTGCTGAAACGGGAAATCCTGGAACTGAAAAATCAGGGACACACCATCATCTTCTCTACCCACAACATGGCTTCCGTGGAAGAAATCTGTGACAACATTGCACTGATCAACCATTCGGAAGTTGTGCTTCAAGGTAACGTCAACGAAGTACGAAGCCGCTTCAAGTCGGATACATACACCCTGTCTGTACGTGCAGACCATCCCCTGAAAGACACCGCGCTCTTCCAGGCTACTCTGACACAAGCATCCGGTAACGAAAGCCATTACACGCTGCGTAAGTTACAGGAAGTTTCCAACTCCGATCTCCTGTCGGAAGTGGGACAGCAGGCCGAAATCCTCTCCTTCTCCGAATGCCTGCCTTCCATGAACGAAATCTTCATCCGTACGGTAGAAGGTAAAAAATAACTTAAACCATCAGCAAACATGAACAAGACATTTATCATCATACAGCGCGAGTTCATGAACCGCGCCAGCAAAAAGTCATTCATCCTACTGACCATCCTCATGCCCTTCATCTTTGCAGCTACCGTTCTGCTTCCGGTCATGCTGGCCATGGTGAAAAGCGACGAAGCCAAGGAAGTGGTAGTCGTTGATCAGACAGGAAAATATCTTTCCCAGTTTCAGGACAATGAATCCTATCATTTTGTACCGGGCAGTGAAATGAAAGAAGAATACCGCACCGACACATCCGGTGTCAGTGCCGTTGTGATGATTACCGACGATCTGATCAAAGATCCGTCAGCAGCCGTCATTTATTCACGCAAGGAAATCCCCAACAGTCTGTCGCGCATCGTAAACGAAGCTTTGAATACCCAGATCCGCCACGACAAACTGATCCACTACAACATTCCGCAATTGCAGGACATTATGAAGGATTTCGACCAGACCTATTCCATCCGTACCGTCAAATGGAGTGAGGACGGAAGCGTACAGGAATCCAACTCCGGCCTGGCAACCGCATCGGGCATGGTTCTGACCATCCTGATCTACATCTTTGTACTCAGCTACGGAGGAATGGTCATGCAGAGTGTCATGGAAGAAAAGACCAACCGCATCGTAGAGCTGATGGTTTCATCCGTCAAGCCCTTCCAGCTGATGATCGGTAAGATTATCGGTATCGGTCTGGTGGGAATCGTCCAGCTTTGTATCTGGGGAATCATGCTGACGGCCATACTGGCTGTTGCCGGAAGTATGCTCGGCATAGCCGCCCTTCAGTCGCCCGACACCGCACAGATGATGGCCATGGAAGCCCCCACAAGCGATGCCGCTTCACTGGTAGCTGCCCTTCACAACCTGAATCTGGCAAAGATGGGAACGCTCTTTGTACTCAACTTTGTGGGAGGCTATCTGATCTATGCCTCCATCTTTGCTGCCATCGGTGCCTCCATCAATGAGCAGGAAGATTCACAACAGTTCATCATGCCCATCACGCTGCTGATGATATTTGCACTCTATGCTGCCATTGCCAGCGGTGACAATCCCGACGGCCCCCTGGCACAATGGTGTTCCATGATTCCCTTCACCTCGCCCATCGTCATGATGGTACGCGTCCCCTTCGACGCACCGATGTGGGAAATCCTTCTTTCACTCGTCATCCTTTACGGTACAGCACTCGGCATGATCTGGATTGCCGGAAAAATCTACCGCATCGGCATCCTGATGTACGGCAAGAAACCGTCACTGAAAGAAATGATGAAATGGATCACCTATAAATAAAACGGTTATACGAAAAGCTCCTGAAGAACAGGAAGAGACTTCAATTCGGGAAAATCCGGCAGATGAAGCCGGTAATATTCATTGATGATCTCCAGGCAACGGTTACGTTCTCTCCGGCTCATGGCAAACAAATGCATGGTTTCATAATTCATACGCATCAGCAGACTGATATGTGAAGCCTCCTGCGGACCGACATACATGCCATGCCGGGGAGACTCCGCTACAAAACAAGCATTCAGCAGGTCAAAGCAGTCGCCTTCGGCATATCCTTCCACATTGGGATACAGTCCGAGGAAACGGGACAGACGCATCAGAAAGACCAGATGGAAATTGGCAAAGTTCGTATCACAGGCATCCAGCCAAAGAACAGAATGAACCAGATAAGCAAAAAGCGGAACATTTTCGGCCTCTTCCTTCAGGGCACGATACAGAAACTCTGCCAGGAAAAGGGCTATCGCCGACTTATAAGGATCATAAGGCAAGGTACGAAACGGATACCATGATTTAGCCTCCTTAACAGGATAGAGGCTGCCATTCGGACGATAGTCCGCCTCAAACTCCACCATAGCAAGGGGTTGAAAAAGCACCGACTTCACCGCCGACTTGCGCGAGCGGGGAATTTTCACCAGAAACGAAGCCCGTCCCGTGTGCTGCGTATAGATATCGACAATATTCGAAGTATCATTATACTTTAGACTATGAAGTACGATTCCGACTGTTTTTTGCAACATATTCTTCCATTATTAAGCCTCTACCACGTACAAAAGTAGTCAATTTCGAGGAAAATGAGCAGAAAACTAAAAAAAATCACTCGAATGTTTTGGAGATTTAAAAATAGTTCCTACCTTTGCAACCGCAAAAGAGAAAAACACTCTCTGATGCAAAAGCCAAGCTAAGGCTGGCAAGTTAAAGGCCTGGCCCCTTCGTCTATCGGTTAGGAC
>OGMR01001033.1_pt1 | contig 10887 bp, 8 predicted proteins | sample 1573251 | NCBI WGS metagenome assembly OGMR01 (sample SAMEA2581979, study PRJEB24529) | metagenome | biome: Human gut stool | place: China | collected 2011
ATTCTTTTCATCAATTGTAAGCATTAAAGCTGCGCCATGTTCCACAAAGAGCTTCAACGTATTATAAACCGTAGTTTTCGATAAGGTAGGGATATCGTCACACAAAGCCATGTAAATCTCATCGATACACGGATGAGTTTTATGAGTTAGCAAATAGTCCATAATAGCTATTCTCTGCACAGACGGCTTTATATTATAACTGAGTAAATAATCATAAGTCTTCATAGGAGCTTTCTTTCATATTTGTAATTGTTACAACTTTATTTCACGTGCAAAGATATGTACTTTCTAGTAACTAACAAATAATTTCCTTACTTTTTTTTATTTTTTTTCTTTCATGCAATAAATCAATCAGGAATGATTATTTTTGCACCTATATATAATAAGGTATAATTATGAAATATGGTTTTGTAAGAGTAGCGGCGGCTGTTCCGACAGTGAAAGTAGCCGACTGTAAGTTTAACGCACAACAAATTGAAACCCAAATTGCTATTGCTGATGGAAAAGGTGTCCAAATCATTATTTTTCCCGAACTTAGCATTACCGGATATACTTGTGCCGACCTGTTTGGCCAAACATTGTTATTGGAAGAAGCAGAGATAGCTTTAATGCAGATTATGAATAATACCCGACAAATGGATATTATTTCTATCATAGGTATGCCGGTCATCATGAACTCCACATTGCTTAATTGTGCCGTAGTCTGCCAAAAAGGAAAGATTCTGGGTATCGTTCCCAAGACTTATTTACCTAATTATAAAGAATTCTATGAACAACGCTGGTTTACCTCCGCATTGAATCATCCTGATACCAACATACGCCTTTGCGGACAAAACGTACCGGTCAGCGCCAATCTGCTTTTCGATACTCCTGACACTTGTTTCGGCATCGAAATATGCGAAGACATGTGGGCACCTATTCCGCCCAGCTCTTCATTGGCGTTGAAAGGAGCGGAAATCATTTTCAATATGTCGGCCGACAATGAAGGGATAGGAAAACATGCTTATGTACGTTCTCTTATCAGCCAGCAATCTGCACGCTGTCTGGCAGGATATGTATTCAGTTCCAGCGGGTTTGGAGAATCTACCACCGATGTGGTTTTTGCCGGCAATGGACTTATCTACGAAAACGGTACCTTATTGGCTGAGTCTGAACGTTTCTCATTCAAAGAGCAACTGGTAATCAGCGAAATAGATGTAGAACGTATTCGTGGCGAACGCTTGACCAATACCACTTTTGCAGCCAACATCGGCAACTGTCCCGGCCGTCCTGCCATCCATATCGGTACCGAATTTGTCAATGCACGCGATTTAACGCTGACACGCGCCATCGAGCCGCATCCATTCGTACCTCAAGGAAGTGAATTAGACCAGCGATGCGAAGAAATATTCGCTATCCAAATAGCAGGTTTGGCCAAACGGCTTGTACATACCAACTGCAAAACCGTAGTAGTGGGTATCTCGGGAGGGCTGGATTCCACTTTGGCATTACTGGTATGCGTCAAGACTTTTGACAAGCTGGAACTTCCGCGCAAAGATATCATCGGCATCACGATGCCCGGTTTCGGCACAACCGACCGCACCTATAATAATGCGCTTCACCTAATGGCTTCATTGGGCGTCACCATCAAAGAAATAAGTATAAAGGAAGCCTGCATCCAGCACTTTAAAGATATCGACCACGATATGACTGTTCATGACGTGACTTACGAAAACGGACAGGCACGCGAACGTACACAAATTCTGATGGATGTGGCAAACCAGCTGGGCGGTTTGGTTATCGGCACAGGCGACCTTTCCGAACTTGCTTTAGGATGGGCTACTTATAATGGTGACCACATGTCCATGTATGGCGTCAATGCCAGCATCCCCAAGACATTGGTGAAATATTTAGTGAATTGGATTGCCTTGAATGGTGTGGACAATGAATCACGCATTACACTGCTGGACATTGTAGACACCCCCATCAGTCCCGAATTGATTCCGGCAGACGAACAAGGCAATATCAAGCAAAAGACAGAAGATTTAGTCGGTCCCTACGAACTGCATGATTTCTTCCTTTACCAATTTCTGCGTTTCGGCTTCCGCCCCGGCAAGATATTCTATCTGGCAAGCCTCGCCTTCCGCGACACATACAACGAAGAAGTCATCAAGAAATGGCTGACCACATTTTGCCGACGCTTCTTCCAGCAACAGTTCAAGCGTTCTTGCCTGCCCGACGGTCCGAAAGTAGGTTCCGTCTCTCTCAGTCCGCGAGGAGATTGGCGTATGCCCAGCGATGCCAGTGCTGCCATGTGGTTGAAAGAATGCGAGGAGTTATAAAAAGACTCCCTGCCGACAGGAGTGATATTGATAGATTCACACAGTTTTAAATAAGAATGCCTAAATACAAAAGAAATGAAACAATATATATACGCCTTATATTTAGTGATGTGTTTGGGAGGTTGTTCAAATAAAGCAGAGAAAGCAACAACAAGTATAGAACAGCCGGATAGTATCCAACCTAGTGAACCTATCAATATCCGCCCTAAGGATAAACATATCCCATTGTATGCCCCTATTGACGAATATAACAATAACCTGTCGGACATTGCTTCAGAAATACATTTTGTCAAGTTATCCAATGAGCCACTCTTAAAAGATTTTCTGATTGCCGACATACAATGTAGTGATGAATACATCTTTTTACAGGGAATGGGCTATATTTATCAATACAATTTAGCCGGCAATTTTATAAAGCAAATCGGAAGTTCGGGACAAGGTCCCGGCGAATATATTAATTTATCCGCCCCCATCCAGCTGGACCGCAACAATAAATTAATCTATGCAAATGATTTGCGCACCCGTAATTTCTTTGTTTACAACTTTGATGGGACCCTAAACAAAGCCATCTATGGCAAAGAAGAAATAGTATCCTTCACTTTGCTGGATTCTGCCACTATTGCCATAAAGACCTCCTGCAATGCACGTTTTTTGCCTCACCAAACAAAAGCGCTCGTAATAGAAAGCGTAGAAAGAAAACCTATCAAGTCTTTTAAAAGTTATTTATATCCTGTCTCTCCGGAGGTCAGAGAACATTTTGGTCCGGACGTCAACCCCTTATGGCAATGCCGAAACGACTTTTATATGCTGGAATATGGCAATGATACAATTTACCAAGTTACAAAGGATTCTTTAATTCCTTCCCTGATATTGACGGGTGAATTGACTTTGGATAAGGATGAGTTGTTCAAAAAAGAACAGAAGAATAAAATACTTATTTGTGGCCACATGATGAAGCCTGAGTCTTATGTATTTGAATCTGACCGCTTCATTATATTCAGAATGGTTGCAAGGGAAGCACGTTATTTTGCCATATACGATAAAAAGACAGGGCACCTTCATCGCACCGGCAAACAAGAAAAACCGAATATGGGAGAATATGCCCGAGAAAAAGACAAAGATTATTTTATAGATAACCTTGTTTCGAACATGGCCATCATTCCGTTGTACCAAAGCAACGGAATGGCAATAGGCATCATTTCGGCAATGTCTATCATCGAAAACAAAGATGATATTCTGAACTTTATAGCCCAACATCCCACTCAGGAAGGAGAATCGCTAAAGAAAATCATAGAGAATATAGAAGAAGAAGATAACTCAATCTTGTGTTTCATACGCTTTAAATAATCCTCTCAAGGGAGAATATTTCACTTTCTTCCTGTTGCGTTCACCGTCCCACGACCATGAGAGGCTCGTTTCATGGCCGTGGGACGATAAACCCAAAGGGAGGCAAAGAATAGTTATACCTATTGAAATAGGATATCCCACCTATTGATATCCTCCTAAGACAGGCAACAAAAATTAAATGCACCCTTTGCTGGACGGTACCTCAAAATGATAGATATCTCTTCGGACCGCCATCTTCATGGCACGCGCCAGAGCCTTAAAGATGCCTTCTATCTTATGATGTTCATTCTGACCTTCCGCCTTGATATTCAGGTTCATACGCGCTGCATCGCTCAGTGACTTAAAGAAATGGAGAAACATCTCGGTAGGCATCTCTCCTATCTTTTCACGATGAAACTCGGCATCCCATACCAGCCACGCCCGACCGCCGAAGTCCAAAGCCACCTGACAAAGACAATCGTCCATGGGCAGACAATAGCCATAACGTTCAATTCCCCGCTTACTGCCCAATGCCTGATAAATACACTCTCCCAATGCAATGGCCGTATCTTCGATGGTATGATGTTCATCCACCTCCAAATCACCCTTCACGCGGACAGTAAGGTCAATGCCGCCGTGCTTGCCAATCTGCTCCAACATGTGGTCAAAGAAACCGAGCCCGGTAGAGATATCGCATTGACCGCTACCATCCAGATTAAGACGAACCCATATATCTGTTTCTTTCGTTGTACGGCGGACTTCGGCAATACGCTCTCCGGCAAACAGAAATTCTGCTATCTTGTCCCAATCCGTCGTGGCCAACACACAATATGCTTCCAGGTTCTTTTCCTTCAGAATCTCTTTATCGTCTTGAAGCAAAATAGCCTTGCAGCCCAAATTCTTGGCCAGTTCCACATCTGTAGCACGGTCGCCGATAACAAAACTGTTCGCAAGGTCATATTCTCCCGTCATGTATTTGCCCATCATCCCGGTACGCGGTTTGCGGGTTGGAGCATTGTCTTCGGGAAAGCTGCGGTCTATCAGAATATCATCGAATGTGATACCCTCCCCTTCCAATGTCTTCAGCACCAGATTATGCACCGGCCAGAAGGTGTCTTCCGGGAAAGAATCTGTTCCCAACCCATCTTGGTTGGTAACCATAACAAACTCATAATCCAACTTACTCCGAATGAAGCCCAGATTGCGGAATACTTTAGGACAAAACTCCAGTTTCTCGAACGAATCGAGCTGATAGTCTACCGGCGGTTCCACCACCAATGTACCATCACGGTCTATAAATAATGCTTTCTTCATCTGTTACATTTTTTTTGTTTACCAAGCTACACGGCAAAGGCATTCAGTGCTTCCAGCAACGTATCATTTTCGGGACGAGTACCGATAGTAATGCGTAGGCAGTCACGGCACAAAGAAACGTTGGTGCGGTTGCGTACAATGATTCCTTTGCTTACCAAGTAAGCATATATTTTCTTTGCATCCGTTACTTTTGCCAAGAAGAAATTGGCATCTGTCGGATAAATCTTCTCACAGCACGGCAATTGAATAAACTCATTGATGAGGCGTGCACGCTCTTCCAACAGTGATTTCACCCAACGGTCTACCTCATAATGGCGGTGCATCATGGCAATGGCTTCTTTTTGCGTCAGCAGGTTCACATTATAAGGATACTTTATCTTGCTGAAAATCGAGATAATTTCGGGAGAAGCAAACGCCATGCCCAACCGGATAGCAGCACAGCCCCATGCTTTGGAGAAGGTCTGAAAAACGATAAGATTGGGATACTTCTCCAAATCAGGCAGGAAAGAAGGTGCATCCGAAAAATCGGAATAAGCTTCGTCAATGATAACCAAACCCTGAAAAGCGGATAATGTTTTTTCAATTTCTTCACGGTCCAATGCATTCCCGGTCGGGTTATTGGGCGAACAGAGAAATATTAATTTAGTATCATCATCCGTCGCCGCCAACAGTTTGTCTGCGCTGAACTGATAATTCTCGTCCAGCAAGACTTTACGATACTCCACATCATTCACTTCGGCACACACCTGATACATGCCGTAGGTAGGGTCGATAGCCACCACATTATCCACTCCCGGGCGACAGAAAGCACGATACACCAAATCAATCGCCTCATCGCTGCCATTCCCTAAAAAGATATTCTCCGGTTTGACTTTCTTGACAGGTGCTATCATATTCTTCAGTTCACGCTGCATCGGGTCAGGGTAGCGATTGTTCGGAGTATTGTAGGGATTTTCGTTCGCATCCAAAAAGACAGACGCTTCCGCCCCATTATATTCGTCACGTGCCGATGAATAAGGTTTTAAAGCCCGGATATTGGGGCGCGTCAATTCATTCAACTCTTTCATATAGTCTCTTTTTTACTTTGCTTTTAATCTGACAGTAACAGCATTTTTATGCGCATCCAGCTGCTCATTGGCCGCCATAACTTCGATGGCGGGACCGATAATCTGAATACCTTCAGGAGTAATTTCCTGAAACGTTATCTTCCGTATAAAACTATCCAGACTCACTCCGCTGTAAGCCTTGGCATAACCGTTTGTGGGGAGCGTATGATTAGTGCCCGACGCATAATCGCCCGCACTCTCGGGAGACAGAGCTCCCAGAAACACAGAACCGGCATTGACGATGCGTTCGGCTTGCTCCGCATAATCCTTGGTTTCGATTATCAGGTGTTCGGGAGCATATTCATTGGTCAAAGCAATTGCCTCATCCATATTTCTGACTAATATCAGTTTGCTGTTGGCCAAAGATTTCTCCGCGATTTCCCAACGGGAAAGCAAAGCCAACTGCCGTTGTACTTCGTATTCCACTTCTTTCCAGCCTTTCAGACTCTTTTCAACCAGCACCTGCGGAGAGAAAGAGAAAGCTTTTTCAGCCAGTACGTTCAGTTCTTCTTCATTGTCGCAGAAACCTGAGCCCAGACCTCCCAGTGCGTATGCAGCACGGATGATCACCGGATAACCCAGTTCCTTGGCAGCACGGCGGGCATCTTCAATGTTCTCAACCGCTTCACTCTTGATGGTCTTTACATTGATTTCATCCAGCTTCTGTACGAACAGCTCACGGTCTTCCGTATCCATGATAGCCTGTACGGGAGTACCGAGCACGCGTGCATTGTATTTTTCAAACACACCGGCCTTATACAGAGCCACACCGCAGTTCAAGGCAGTCTGACCACCGAATGACAGCAACACGCCGTCGGGACGTTCTTTGGCAATCACCTTCTCTACAAAGTAAGGAGTCACAGGCAGGAAATAAATCTTGTCTGCCACGCCTTTCGATGTCTGTACGGTAGCGATGTTCGGGTTGATCAGAATGGTTTCGATGCCTTCTTCCTTCAACGCCTTCAGAGCTTGTGAGCCGGAATAGTCGAATTCGCCTGCTTCACCGATCTTCAAGGCTCCGGAACCTAACAATAATACTTTCTTTATGTTATCTTTCATATTCTGTTTTTCTTTTATTTTTGTAAATTTGCGAATGGTAATTTTCCATTAGCTTCATAAAACTTTTGTAGGAAAGCTTTTTCATAATCTCGTGGAATGATATCTTCTAAAACTTTCCAGCAAATTATTAAATCGTTAGCATCTGCCAATTGCCAAATAAAACGACCACCCCAATGTCCTACATTTTGATGTTGTCCAAACTTTAAATATGAACTTAAACGGGAATTAAGATTTGTCGCCTTACCTATATATAACAATGATTCACCTTTTAACCATTTATTTTTCAGCGTTTCTATTGAAACGTTGGGGTTTCTTTGTTTAAAGAAACCTCCAGTTCCTGTTTCTAAAAATTGTGGTTCTAATTCTGATAATCGTAGAACTAAATAAACTCCTGGCATTGGGGGTATTATTGCTCTATTATTTTTTAATTTGGCAATTGTTATGAAACCTTCAAAATTATAGCTTTTCAAATTCTCAATTATCGAATCTTGCATGGTGCTTATATTAGGTTATTACTTACAGCAACTTTACAAACTCGTCGAACAGGAATTCCGTATCTGTCGGGCCACTGGCAGCTTCAGGATGGAACTGTGCCGAGAACCAGGGGTTTTTCTTGTGACGGATTCCTTCATTGGAACCATCGTTCATATTGATGAAAAGAGGTTCCCAGTCTGCTCCCAGGGTGTTGTTGTCCACTGCATAACCGTGGTTCTGTGAGGTAATGAAACATTTTTCAGTTCCTACCATACGCACCGGCTGATTGTGGCTGCGGTGACCGTATTTCAGCTTGTAGATCTTGGCTCCACCTGCCTTTGACAGCAGCTGGTTACCCATACAGATACCGAAGATAGGCAGTTTCTCGTTCTGCATGGCCTTGCGAATGTTCTGCACGGCAGCATCACATGTATCGGGGTCGCCCGGACCATTGGAAATAAACAGACCGTCGAACTGCAGAGAGTTGAAATCGTAATCCCAGGGTACACGGATGATTTCCACATCACGTTTGAGCAGACAACGGATGATGTTCGACTTCACACCGCAGTCAACCAGTACCACTTTCTTCTTGCCTTCGCCTTCATTGTAACGGATGATCTCCTTGCAGGAAACCTTATCAACATAATTCACACCGGCATAGGCAGCTTCGGGAATGTTGTCCGGTTCATCGTCGAAAACGATCTTTCCCATCATCACACCATGCTCACGCAAAACCTTGGTCAATTCGCGTGTGTCAATACCTGTAATACCCGGAATCTGTTCACGCTTCAGCCAGTCGCCCAAGCTTTCCACTGCATTCCAGTGAGAATACTTCTCGCTGTAATCGCTCACGATAATCGCTTCGGCATGAATTTTTTCGCTCTCCATAAAGGTGGGCAGTCCGTTTGCTTCAAACGTGAACGGAGGCACGCCATAGTTACCAACCAACGGATAAGTCAGCGTCATCAGCTGACCTGCATACGAAGGGTCGGTCAGGCTCTCAGGGTATCCGGTCATCGCTGTGTTGAACACCACTTCACCGGCTACCGGTTTCTCATAGCCGAACGACTTGCCATGAAAGCGGCTCCCGTCGTCGAGGATCAATGTTACATTTCTCATTACCTTAAATATTCTGTATCTATTGTTTACTGTTAATATTTCTCAACTTTTCTCAGAACTGATAGATCTGTTCTACATAATCAATAAAGGCCTGGTTCACCAGTTTCACTCCGCCCGGTGTCGGATAGTCACCGCTAAAGTACCAGTCTCCTTCATGATCCGGACAAGCTTCATGCAGTCCTTCAAGAGTCTGGTATACGATTTCCACTTTAGCCTGAGTTCCGGCCGGTGTCAGCAGTTCCACCATCTTGGCAGAAATCTCTTCATCGGTAAACGGAGCATAGATTTCCTTCACATAGTTCACCATTTCTTCTTTCGGAAGCGACAGCTGTGCCTTCGACTTGAGGTAAACATCCTCGATGACACGCTGCATGCCCCGTTCTTCCAGCAAGGCAATGGCCGCCTTAAAGGCGATGAACTGCTCCATGCTTGCCATGTCAATACCATAATAATCCGGGTAACGAACCTGCGGCGAAGAAGAAACAATGACGATCTTTTTCGGATGCAACCGGTCCAGAATACTGATGATACTCTGTTTCAGCGTCGTACCACGCACGATACTGTCATCAATAATCACCAGATTATCTTCGTACGGAATAAGACTTCCGTAAGTAATATCGTATACGTGTGCTGCCAGATCATTGCGGGTGTTACCTTCGGCAATGAACGTACGCAGCTTGATATCTTTAATAGCCACCTTTTCACTGCGGATACGCTGGGAAAGAATCTGTTCCAGTTCGCTGTGACTGGGCTTATGTCCCAATGCTTCGATTCGTTGTACCTTCAGCTGGTTCAAATAATTGTCAAAACCTTCCAGCATACCATAGAAGGCAACTTCGGCCGTATTGGGAATAAATGAAAAGACCGTATGTACCACGTCGTGGTCAATGGCTTTCAGAATCGGATCAACCAGTTTTTCACCCAGCTGCTTGCGCTCGCGATAAATATCCATATCACTTCCGCGGCTGAAATAGATGCGTTCAAACGAGCAGGCCTTCTTTTGTTTCGGCTCATTGATCTGTGCCAGACGCATCTCTCCTTTCTTATTGACCAGAATAGCCTGTCCTGGAAGAAGTTCATGTACGCTGTCGGCCGGTACGTTCAAAGCAGTCTGTATAACAGGACGCTCAGAAGCCAGTACCATGATTTCATCATCCATATACCAGAATCCCGGACGAATTCCCCAGGGATCACGAACGGCAAAACTTTCACCGCTACCGGTCAGACCGCAGATGACATATCCCCCATCCCATTTCGGACTTGAAGTTTTCAATACATTGGTCAGATCAATCCGGTCTTCAATGGCATGTGTTATATCCATTCCTTCCAGACCTTCTTCTTTGCATTGCTGGTAAAGCCGTTCCACTTCACGGTCAAGGCGATGTCCCACCTGTTCCAGCATGATATAAGTATCGGCATATTTACGGGGATGCTGGCCGTCGGCTGTAATGTCAGCAAAGATTTCATCCACATTGGTCAGATTGAAGTTTCCGCAAAGTGCCAGATTCTTTGCACGCCAGTTGTTGCGCCGCAAAAACGGATGCACGTATGAAATACCACTTTTACCCGTCGTTGAATAGCGTAAATGTCCCATATACAACTCACCGGCAAAAGGCAGACACTGTTTGGCATATTCTGCATCGGCCATCTGTTCGGGTGTCAAATCCTTGAAACAACTGTGAACCGTACTGAATATTTCGGTAATCGCTCCCGAGCCTAGTCCGCGCTCGCGAAACATATATTCTTCACCTGGGTTTGCCTGTAACTTGACACAAGCCAGACCAGCCGCTTCCTGACCGCGGTTATGCTGTTTTTCCATCAACAGATAAAGCTTGTTCAGTCCGTACATCCAGGTCCCATACTTTTCCTGATAATATTCCAGCGGTTTTAACAGGCGAATCAACGCAACTCCGCATTCATGTTTTAATGGTTCCATATTGTTCCGAATCGTTAGTTAGTCCTTATACAGCATCAAAAAAATACCTGAACTTGCCAATAAGCAATTTCAGGTATTTTCTCACTATTAAATTTTCACAAATATCACAGCCTAAATATGAAAAGGACTGCAATGCAAGATAGAAAAATACAAAAAAATATGTGTTCAGCCAACCCGAATCCGGATAAGCTCTTTTAACTTCTATCTGTTTCTCTAAACTATACATTGAATC
>OGMR01001046.1_pt1 | contig 10804 bp, 4 predicted proteins | sample 1573251 | NCBI WGS metagenome assembly OGMR01 (sample SAMEA2581979, study PRJEB24529) | metagenome | biome: Human gut stool | place: China | collected 2011
TAGGAGCTCGCCCGACGCAGGGCCGCCTGGAAGTCCCGCGCCCCCCGCATCACGACGCTGATGGTGTTCGCGGGGATGTCGATCGTGAGCATGTCGCCTTCCTCGAGGAGTCCGATCGGACCGCCCACGGCGGCCTCGGGCGAGACGTGGCCAATGGCGGCGCCGCGGGTTGCACCCGAAAAGCGGCCGTCGGTGATGAGCGCGACGCATCCGCCGAGGCCCGAGCCCATGATGGCGGAGGTCGGGTTGAGCATCTCGCGCATGCCGGGACCGCCCTTGGGACCTTCGTAGCGGATCACGACGACGTCGCCGGGATTGATGCGGCCGCCGTAGATGGCCTCGAGCGCATCCTCCTCGCAGTCGAAGACGCGGGCCGGGCCCGTGTGCATGAGCATTTCGGGCGCCACGGCCGAGCGCTTGACGACGCAGCCGTCGGGCGCCACGTTGCCCTTGAGGACGGCGATGCCGCCTTCCTTCGAGAACGGATCGGAAACGGGACGGATGACCTCGGCATCGAGGATCTCGCGGCCCTCGATGTTCTCGCCCACGGTTTTGCCCGTAACGGTCGGCAGGTTCGTGTGGAGCAGGCCCGCGCGGGCGAGCTCGTTCATGACGGCGGGGATGCCGCCCGCCTCGTCGAGCTCCTCGATGTAGCGGTGGCCCGCAGGAGCGAGGTGGCAGAGGTTGGGCGTGCGCGCGCTGATGGCGTTGGCCTCCGTGAGGTCGAGCTCGAACCCGCACTCGTGCGCGATGGCGGGCAGGTGCAGCATCGAGTTCGTGGAGCAGCCGAGCGCCATGTCGACGGTGAGCGCGTTCTCGAACGCCTCCTTCGTCATGATGTCGCGCGGACAGACGTTGTTCCTCACGAGCTCCATCACCGCAAGGCCCGCCTCCTTGGCGAGGCGATAGCGCGCGGACATGACGGCGGGAATCGTGCCGTTGCCGGGCAGCGCCATGCCGAGCACCTCGGTGAGGCAGTTCATGGAGTTGGCCGTGAACATGCCCGAGCAGGAGCCGCAGGTCGGACAGGACTTGTTCTCAAGCTCGAGGAAGGTCTTCGCATCGATCTGGCCCGTGCGAAAGCGGCTCACGCCCTCGGAGATGTCGGAGTAGGAGAGTTTGCGGCCGCAGGCGCGGCCCGCGAGCATCGCGCCGCCCGAGATCACGATGCTCGGGATGTTGAGGCGGGCGGCGGCCATGAGCAGGCCGGGCACATTCTTGTCGCAGGCGGCCACCATCACGAGGCCGTCGAACGGATGCGCCGTGGCCATCGCCTCGACGCTGTCGGCGATGAGCTCGCGCGAAACGAGCGAATACTTCATGCCCTTGTGGCCCATCGCCAGACCGTCGCAGACGGCGATGGCCGGGAAGACGATGGGCACGCCGCCGCCCAAGGCGACGCCCTGCTTCACCGCGTCCGTAATCTTGTCAAGAAAGACGTGTCCCGGAACGATGTCGTTCTGCGAGGAGACGACGCCGATAAGCGGGCGCTCAATCTCCGCATCGCAGAGACCGAGAGCCTTGAGAAGCGCGCGCTGGGGAGCCGCGTTGATGCCTTTCTTGAGGGGATCAGAACGCATGTAGAAGTATCCTGTGGTGAATTGATGAAGAGAGCCTTTCAAGTGGCCGTCCGATCATTCTATGGGAGCCTCCGGAGCGATTCCGACGCATCTACTCGAGATGTCTTAGGAGAAAAGTCCGAGGAATCTCGAGCGACGTCAAGAGGCGCGCAAATATAGGCCGGGAGCCTTCTTCCCCTTCTCTTCCCGCTTGAGGGACGGACCTTCCGGCATGCCGTCGTACAATGTTCGAAACATCCGGTCAGGACTCAAGACTTCGATTGCGGCCGCATCCGCCGCAGGAGACCCGCAACATGAACTTCTCGCCTCTGCAGCTCCGCAAGCCTGCACTCGCCGCTCTCGGCGAACGGGCCGAAAACCTCTTTCGCGACCATCACTACCGCGAGTGCACGCAGGTCATGCGCCAGTTTGCCAAGGGCGTGCTGCGCACGATCCTCAAGGACGACAGGCACACCTATTCGGAGATGATGCGCACGCCGCTCGTGCGCCAGCTCGCCGACAGCCTCACGTTCGAATACTTCCGCCGCATCCGCGATCTGGGCAACGAGGCCTCGCACTTCAGGCTCGGGACGTCCGGGACGATGCTCGAGACGGGCGAGCGCCACTACCGCGTGCGCACGGCCGACGACGCCGCCGAGTGCCTCAAGTACGGGCACGGGATCGCGGTCTGGCTCATGTCGCTTCTCGACCGCGAGTTCCGCTATCCCGACTTCAGGCCGCTCACGCCGCCCAGGGCGAGGAGTGCCGCGCAGGGCGCCCCCGTCGTCTTCAACCCCGACCAGCAGGCCGCGATCGAGCTCTCGCAGGGGCGCCATCTCGTGCTCGCGCCGCCGGGCTGCGGCAAGACCGCCATCCTCACCGAGCGCATCGCCGTCGCGCTCAAGGACGGCGTGAATCTTTCCGACATGCTCTGCCTCACGTTCACGAACCGAGCTGCGCGCGGCATGAAGGAGCGCATCGACGAGCGCTTCACGGACCGGTGCATGGACACCCTTTACGTGGGCAACCTCCACCGCTTCTGCTCCCGCCTTCTCTTTGACAACGACGTCGTCTCCGAGATCTCGACGATCCTCGACGAGGACGACGTCCACGACGTGATCGAGGGCCTTCTCATCGAGAACATCCCCGGCGGCTGCAGAGGACGGTCCCTGCCGGGCAACGCCGCCGACTACATCATGACTCCCTCTGGCTGGCTCTTTCAGGAGGCGAACGGCTTCCCCGAGGAGACGTTTCATCGCACGCCAGAATTCGACGTCAACAAGAAGAACCAGGACGAGCTCGACGCCTTCGGACTGATCAAGGTCGACGACTTCGGCCGCTGCATCGAGCTCGACCATGCCGCGATCGACGCGGCCGCAAGGCGCTACCTCGAGTACAAGACCGCGCAGCACCTGCTCGACTTCAACGACCTGCTCCTCAAGGCCTGGGCCTGGCTCGACGCCACCCCCGAGGCCTGCGGGCGCTACGCCTGGATCCAGGTCGACGAGGTGCAGGACCTCTCGCCCCTGCAGCTCGACATCGTCAAAAAGCTCTGGAACGACTCGATCGACAGGAGCGTGTGCGTCTACTTCGGCGACGAGCAGCAGGCGATCTTCTCCTTCATGGGCGCCAAGCTCGACACGCTCAGGGCCCTTCACAAGACGCACGAGATCCACCGCCTCTACAGGAACTTCCGCTCGCCCGACTACCTGCTCAACATGTTCAACACCTATGCGCAGCGCGTGCTCGAGTGCGATCCCGAGTTCCTGCCCAAGGCCGAGAAGACGGTCGCAAGACCCGAAGGGGCCCTGCGCGCCATCCGCACGGCCACGCCGCAGTCGCAGCTGATGCTGCTGTGCGACCTGCTCGAAGGGCGACGCCCCGAGGAGACGACGGCCGTCATCGTGCCGAGCAACCGCGAGGCCGACGCCGTCAGCGCCGCCTTCAAGGCACAGGACATCGAGCACTTCAAGATCTCCGGCAGCGACATCTTCAGGCAGAACATCCTCAAGGCCGCCAAGGCCTACCTGAGCGTGCTCAAGGACGACTTCAGAAGCGCCCCCTGGGCCCAGCTCGTCTATCGGCTCAGCTCGAAGAAGAACCTCTCCCTCAAGAAGATCCGAGACTACCTTGCCGTCGAATTTCCCAGGCGCGGGCTTCTTGCCTCCGACCTCATGCTCTACAGCACGCATGACGAAAAGGAGCCCGTCAGCGCGCTCGAGGACTTCATGCGCGCCTACGAGGGCGAGCTCGTCGTCTTCGACACGGAGACCACGGGCCTTGACATCGGCCTCGACGAGGTGATCCAGATCGCCGCCGTCAAGCTGCGTGCGGGCGAAGTCGTCGAGCGGCTCGTGCTCTACCTTGAAACGGAGCGCGAGATTCCGAAGATGCTCGGCAACATCCCGAATCCGATGCTCGAGGAGTACGAGGCGCACCGCGCCGAGCTCGTCACGCCCGAGGCGGGCTTCAAGATCTTCCTCGACTTCGTGGGCTACGCGCCCGTCGTGGGCCACAACGTCGAATACGACGCCAACATCGTCAACGCCCAGTACGCCGTCCTCAAGGACCAGCTCAGGCGCGTGCGCGGCGATGCGGCGGGACCCGACGAGGACGTCGACCGCACCGAGCTCGTGCGCCGCTTCGACACGCTCAAGCTCTCCCATGCGCTCGAGCCCGCGATCCTCAAGGCCGCAGGCCTTGCGCGCCTTCCCTCGCACAAGCTCAAGGACCTCATCGCGGTCCTCGGACTCGAGGGCAGCAACACCCACAAGGCCGACGACGACGTCGAGGCGACCGTCAGCCTGCTGCGCTGGTTCCACGCCCAGGCCCGTCCGCTCGTCGAGCTCCAGCGGCGCTTCCTCTCCAACCCGAGCGTCGTGCGCATGTCCGACACGCTCAGGAAGATCGTGCTCCCGATGTTCCTCGAGCACAGGAACCTCATGTACCGCAGAATGCCCGCCGACGACGAGGCGATCCTCGTCCAGGTCTTCAGGCAGTTCATCGAGGCCCTGCCCAACTACACGGACGACGAGGGCGAGATCGAGAACATCCGCAAGAAGCTCCCGCTCATCTACGAGTACCTCGACCGCGTGCTCATCAACACGACCTCACAGCCGACGCTCTACGCGCAGCTGCAGAGAAACCTCGTGCAGATCAACTCCCTCAAGGAGCCCGACCTCTGCTCGAGCGACATCGTGCGCGACCGCGTCTTCATCTCCACGGTCCACAAGGCCAAGGGGCTCGAGTTCGACAACGTCATCGTCACCAGCGTCATCGACGGCACGTACCCGTTCTTCAAGAACCACGACAAGGCCGACATCCTCGAGGACGCCCGCAAGCTCTACGTCGCCATCAGCCGAACGAAGCGCACGCTCGTCCTGACGATGCCCGCGGCGAACGCCTGGAACTACGCCCAGAGGCCCTCGCGCTTCCTCGAGAGCATCTCAACCTACTTCGAGAAGTCCTCGGCATAGCCGCTGGAAATCCTCTCGAACAGAAACTGCCCCTGCCTTCACGGTGGCCGTTTTCGTTGACGGACACGACGTCAGGCGGCTTCGGCTTCGAAGGCGCGCTCCTCGAACCTGCGCTTGATGCGCTTCATGAGGCGCACGTAGAGGTAGAGCAGCGGCACGACGGTGACGGCCCAGCTGATCGGATAGACGATCATCAGGGTCACGTAGTCGGGGCTTGCCGCGAAGACGGTCCAGACCCAGATGAGGCGCACGGAGCACACGCAGATGAGGGTCGCCATGGCGGGCGGCATCGAGTAGCCGTAGCCTCGCATGGCGCTCGAGGAGACCTCCATGAGCACGCTGATGGGCTCGAAGCTCGCCACCCAGAAGATGCGCGCCATCGCGAGCTCGACGACGGCCGGCACGTCCGTGAAGAGTCCGAGCATCGTGCGTCCGAAGACGAGCACGAGCGCCACCATCAGGACGGTGGCGACCATGTTGAGGCCCGTGGCGACGTAGGTCGCGCGCTTGCAGCGCTCGAGGTTCTTCGCGCCGTAGTTCTGGCTCACGAAGGTCGTGGCGGCCAGACCGAAGGCGTTGATGAAGCAGTAGATGTTGATCTCGATCGTGAAGGCCGCGACCGAACCCGCCATGGCGTCCGCGCCGAGACTGTTGATGGCGGACTGGATGACGAGGTTCGAGATCGAGAAGACCGCGCCCTGAAGGCCCGCGGGCCAGCCGATCCTCACCATCGGGCGCAGCGCCGTCATGTCGATCCGGAACACCTCGCGCGGCTCAATGTGAAGCGGGCCCTCGGCCGTTATGAGGCTGAAGAAGAGGAGCGAGGCGGCGAGCGCGTTGGCGAGGACGGTCGCGAGCGCAACACCCGCCGTTCCCATGCCGAAGGCGAGCACGAAGAAGAGATTGCCCGCAATGTTGACGAGGGTCGCCGCCACCAGCGCCCAGAGCGGCGTCTGCGTGTCGCCCTGGCTTCGCATCACAGCGGCGAGGAAGTTGTAGATCGCAATGAAGGGCATGCCGAGAAGATAGACGCGCAGATAGGTGAGCGCATCGTCTCTCACGGCCTCGGGCACCGACAGCCAGTCCATGGCGGGCCCCGCGAAGCACTCGCCGACGATCGCCGCGCCTATGCCGAAGATCACCGCCGTGGCGAGCGCCGTGTGCACGGCTCTGTTCGCCCGCTCGGGCTCCTTCATGCCGAGCAGCCTCGCCACCACGACGTTGGCGCCGAGCGCAAGACCCATGCAGAACGCAATGATGAGGCCGATGACGGGCACGTTGTTGCCCACGCCCGCCATCGACTCGTTCGAGACGAAGCGCCCGAGCACCGCAACGTCGGCAGCGTTGAAGAGCTGCTGGAGCATGCCTGTGAAGGCGAGGGGCAGGGCGAAGACGATCATCTTGTCCCAGATCGATCCGTTGAGCATGTCGATCTTCTTGTTCTTGCGGCGCATATCCTTGCGTTGTCCTTTGGCTGGCTGTTGTTCTGCCGTCGAGTCCGGCACTTTCGTTCTTCCGTTCATTCTACCGCCCCCTCCCGCCCTTCCAAGAGTCCCGAAACGAGCGCGGAGCAGTCTTTTGAGCGACCTCACCCGCGCTTGGCGCGTCGGCCCTTCGCGGCGAGGCGATAGCGTTGCCTCGGGTTCTGGCGCGCCTCGGTGGGCTCGATGACGCCCGCCTCCACAAGACGCTTCACGCGCTTGGCGGCCGTCTGGCGGGAGACGCCCGCAAGGAGCGTGATCTCCTTGACCGAAAGACTGCCCGCCTCCGCGAGCCTCTCCCTGAGAATCGTCTCGAAGTCGGCCTGATCCGCACCCGCCAAAGGCGCTGCGGACTCGTCCGGAGCCTCCGCCCTCACCTCTTCTCTTATGTCGGCTTTTTCCTCCTCGGCCGCCTTTGCGAAGATGACCGTGAAGGCGGCGGGCGTGGTTTCGACGCGCACGGCGAGGCCGTCGGCCCCGCAGCCGAGGATCGCGGCAAACCCGAAGCCCGTGCCTTCGGCGGCGAGGCCGCCTGCGAGCGGCGTGAGGGAAAGCATGCGCGCGAGCCTTTCGTTTCGGCTCGCCCTGAGGCCCGCGTCCGAGGCGAGCGCCTCGGGCGCCATGCCGAAGAGTCCGCCCGGGCTCCTGATGTCGACGGCGTCCTCGAAGACGCGCACCCGCACGGGCATGCCTCGTCCTTCAGGCGAATAATCCCTGTGCTCAAGGGCGTTGACGAGCGCGGCGCGAAGGGCTCGGGCGAAGGCCCCATCCGTCGTTTCCGCGCCGGGCGCCCACGACGCCATGACGATCCTCTCCGCCTCCGCGGCCATTTCGGCGGCGGGGCCGGGCACGGGCTTCATGAAGAGCACTCTGCGGCCCTCGTCCGCGCCGTCGCCCCTCGGTCCCTCGAGGACCGACACCTCGAGCACGAGCCTCGGAAAATGCTTCTGCGGGAAGATCGAGCCGGCGACAAGGCCGCCGAGCGTCGGGCAGATCCTGCCGTCGACGCGGGTGAGGACGCCGAGCTGCATCAGGGCCGTCTCGTCGGAGAGTCTCGCGAAGACGTTCGGATGACGCTCCCTCGCAAAGCCGAGCATCGCGGCGATCCGCTCGGCCTCGAGCTCGTCGGGATTCGCGTGCTCGACGGGCTCAATGTCAAAGAGCGGCGGACAGCGCTCCTCCATCATGCGGTAGCGCTCATAGGCGGTCAGAGGCCTGGTGCCCTCGTCAGTTCTCAGAAAGGCGCCCGCACGGCCCGCGCCCTGCACGCGGGCGGGCCTGCGCCTGCGGTCGACCTCATGCACGCGCAGCCAGGCGACGGGCCGTCCGTCAACGGACGCAATCCCCGCCTCCGCGCGCACCTCAGGCTCCACCGCCCCGAGCGCCCCGCGAAGGGCCTCGACCGCCGCCTCGGCATCGAACCCCGCCGCAGACCGCCATCCGTCCTCAGGATCGGGGCCGATCAGAATCCATCCGCCCGCCGTGTTCGCAAGGGCCGAAACCGTCGCTGCAAGACTCTCGTCGGGCGCCTTGAGCACCTCGACGCTCCTGCGCAGATTCGCGCCCCTCATGAGACGCGCCAGCACGCCGCCCGCGTCCTCATTCCCGACTTCAGACATGCCGTCCTCCCGACTTGACAAATCAACTGTAAACCCTTCCGCCGGGGTGCACTCCGTCCGCTCGCGCAGCCCCGTCGCGCAACCGGAAATGGCCCCGCAACAGCTCAAACTGTAAACCTGCGGTACCGGAACTGTCAACCCCGCCCGCTGACAGTAACGCATACTTTAAACTACAGATCAGACATATTTTACCTTTACACTTGCCGACCCTCTTCCTCCGGCCGGCTCACGGAAAAGCATCCCGGTCATTTCCACTCACGACTGTAAACCACACCCAACCACCTTTCAACCCTTTACAGTTGCAATCCCTCCGTCACTCGAAAATGCATCGTCATGCAACAACTGAAGCTTCAGCTCGACGGGTTCCGAAGCGCTTGTCTTCAGAGCCTGCGAGCCCGCCGTCTCGCCCCGAAGGACGGGCTGAACGCTGGTCGAAGATACTTTGCGAGCTGATTTTCATCGAGCGGCCTCGGCGCATTTTGAGGTCCTCTTTGGCGCAAAGACCGTACGTCCCCTTGAAGTGGCCTTCAAAATGCACCATGCCGCAACGGACGTTCTGATCCTCGAACCGATCCTTCGGGTATGGGCTGCACGAGGTTCCATCATCCCGGATACCTCAGGCGCGCCCGCGTACTCGGAGCCGCGGACGTCGTCGAGCGCTTCATCGTGAAGCAGTCCTGAAAACAATTCGGGCGCCCGCAGCATCTGCCGCAGGCGCCCGAATTGTTCTTGCCCGTCCCTCGACGGCGCCCTTTCCGGGCTTAGCCGCAGACCCAGAGGGCCGTGCGGTAGACGACGAAGGAGAAGGCGTAAGCGAGGAGCGTGTAGGCCACCCACAGGACGGCCGGCGCCTTCCAGGTGCCCATCTCGCGCTTGATGGCGGCGAGCGTCGCGAAGCACGACGGGCTGAAAACGAAGAAGGCGAGGAAGGAGAGGCCCATCGGGATCGTCCAGCTGTGCTGCAGGATCGGCACGAGGGCGTCCTCCGCGTCGCTCGCGGTCGCGTAGAGCGTGCCGAGCACCGAGACGGCCACCTCGCGCGCGCCCATGGCGGGAACGAGCGAGATGCACATCTGCCAGTTGAAGCCGATCGGCGCAAAGAGGGGCTCCAACGCGCGGCCGAGCATGCCCGCGAAGCTGTAGTTGATCGCGGGATCGGTCGCGCCGGCGGGCGCGCCCGGGAAGGTCGTCAGCACCCAGAGGAAGACCGTGAGCGCCAGAATGATCGTGCCCACCTTCTGCAGATAGATGCAGGCGCGCTGCCAGAGGCCGTGCGCGAGCGCGTCGATGCGCGGCAGGTGGTAGCTCGGCAGCTCGAGCATCAGCGTGCGGTTCTCGCCCTTGCCCGTCGTGTGCTTGAGGATCCAGGCGACGACGAGCGCGCCCACCATGCCGAGACAGTAGAGCGCGAAGAGCACGAGGCCCTGCAGGCCCACGCCCCAGACGGAGACGTCGGGCACGAAGGCCGCGATCATCACGGCGTAGACGGGCAGCCTCGCGCCGCAGGTGAGCAGCGGCGCAATGGCGATCGTCGCCCAGCGGTCGCGCTGGTTGCCGACGATGCGAGCCGCCATGATGGCGGGCACCGCGCAGGCGTAGCCCGAGAGAAGCGGCAGGAAGGAGCGGCCCGAAAGGCCCACCGAGCCCATCGTGCGGTCAAGCAGGAACGCCGCTCGCGGCAGGTAGCCCGACTCCTCCATCAGCAGGATGAAGAAGAAGAGGATCAGGATCTGCGGCAGGAACACCACCACGCCGCCCACGCCGCCGATGACGGCGTCGACGAGCAGGTCCTTCACGAACCCGTCGGGCAGGTGCTCGGCGCACAGCTCCCCGAGCATGTTGAAGCCCTCCTCGATCCACTCCATCGGATAGGCGGACCAGGCGAACACCGCCTGGAAGACGAAGAAGAGGATGATCATCAGGATCGTCACGCCGAGCCAAGGATTGAGCACGACGCGGTCGATGCGGTCGGAAAATTCGTCGGGGAAGATCTTGTCAAGCCCGAGCTTGCGCAGGATCCTGTTGAGGCGCGCAAGGTCGTCCTCCTCGGTCGCCTCGGGCACCCAGGACGACCAGGCGGATGGGTCGGAGAGAAGCTCGGTGAGCCTGTCGATGCCCTGCTTGCGCACGGCGATCGTCTCGACCACGGGCACGCCGAGCTCGCGCGAGAGGTCCTCGGCCTTGAGCTCGATCCCGCGGCGGCGCGCGAGGTCCATCATGTTGACCGCCACCACGGCGGGGAGCTTCAGGCGCTGCGCGGCCATGACGAGCTTGAGGCCGCGCCTCAGGTTCGTCGCGTCAAGCACGCAGACGACGAGGTCGGGCCTGCGCTCGCCGCGCGCGACGCCCTTGAGGACGTCGACCGTCACCTTCTCGTCGGGCGAGCGCGGATGAAAGGAATAGGTGCCCGGAAGGTCGAGCACGCGGATCTTCTCGGGCGCGCCGATGAGTTGGCCCTCGACGCGCTCGACGGTCACGCCCGCATAGTTGGCGACCTTCTGCTTCGAACCCGTCAGAATGTTGAAGAGCGACGTCTTGCCGGCATTCGGATTGCCGAGCATCGCGATGAGCGGCCCGGACGGATAGATGTCAACGGTGGAGACGGCCATCAGTCGCGCCTCCTCACCTCGATGCAGCGGGCCTCGACCAGCCTCAGCGCAAACGTCGAG
>OGMR01001048.1_pt1 | contig 10797 bp, 12 predicted proteins | sample 1573251 | NCBI WGS metagenome assembly OGMR01 (sample SAMEA2581979, study PRJEB24529) | metagenome | biome: Human gut stool | place: China | collected 2011
AGGCTTTGCTCCGGCTGTAGATGGACGCAAGGCAACCTTGTCTGTGGACGGTTATAATAGCTGCAAGTGTTTTGTCGTGGATAGTTGAAGCAAGAGCGTTAATATCTTCTGGCATAATTTCAAAATCTCTTGCAACCCCTGTAGCATTAGCGAGAAGTTTAACATGAGAAAGGAGTTCAATGAGTTTCAAATCGAGATCGGCAATCAAATCTTCATAATAACCTATATTGGGTTTATTTTCTTCATCATCCATGCTTTTTCTCTCCTAAATGTAACTAAATGTTTCAATAAACTAATTGTAGCTCGATATTATCAAATTGTCAATAGAAATATGTCAATTCTAAATACCAAGTTTATAATGTTGGCATGATAATTGTTAACTTGTACAACGTAAAATGGAAAAAAAGATATACTAACAAAGAACTTGCCAGTATGTCGGGATTAAGTACGGCAACAATTACCAAACTCACAAAAGGCGAACACGTTGATTTAAAATTAAGTACTTTGGAAAAGATTGCTAAATTCTTTAATTGCAGTGTTCTTGATATTTTAGAAGAAGTTCAGGATTAATTTTAAAAATATTGCATTTTTTATTGCTTTGTTATATTATTTCTGCGGGTAAGCCCGAACTCCTCTTAGCAGCAGCCTTATATGACAGTAAACAGGGCTAAGAAAGGAGTGAGATGAACAGGGAACTAATTAAAAAAGTCCTAGTTGCCCTAGGACTTTTGTTAAGATTAATTGCCTCATTAATCTAAAGGGTGACAGATTGGTTCAGCTTGTTAGGGAGTTGAACCAATTCCCTTATTTATATTATAACTTATTTTTTTATAAATTCAACCCTGCCGCATTACATAAGTTCTTCCGGCTGTAATTCAAATGCCTTGACTGTTGAATAATCAACAGGCAATATAAACACAAGACTTTTTGATGTTGCTTTTTTATCCATTTGCATTAATTCAATCATTTTTTCGCGATTAAATTTCGGAATTTCACGGAAATTGTATTTTTTCATTACGTCTTGCGCAAGAAACTTATAATTTTTATCTATAAGATTTCTCTTAACGGCAAGGTTAAATGCAAATTTCATGCCCTCAACTATTGCTTCGCCATGGGTGTATTTTTTGTATTTCGTTATTTTTTCTATTGCGTGACCGTATGTGTGACCGAAGTTCAAAATTCTTCTTAATCCGTTTTCTTTTTCGTCCTTTTCAACAACGGAAATCTTTAGTTTTACGCAGATTTCAATGAGTTTTAATAATGTTTTTTCGTCGCGGTTAAGGATTTCGGCTGTTTTTTCGCTTAAAAAGTTTGTCAAATTTAATTCTTCTTCGCATTTGCAGCTTTTTTCGATAAACGAATATTTTACAACTTCGCCTAAACCTGTTTTAAACTGTCTTTCATCTAGTGTTTTTAAAAATTTCGGGTTAATAAAAACAATTTTAGGCTGATAAAAAGCCCCGACGAGATTTTTCCCGTAATCCGTATCAATTGCAACTTTGCCGCCAACGGAACTGTCAACACACGCCAGTAAAGTTGTCGGAATCTGTATAAAATCAATTCCGCGCATATAAGTCGATGCGGCAAAACCTGCTAAATCCCCCACAACTCCGCCTCCAATTGCGATTATTGCATCATTTCTTGTAAGCTTCATTTTCAGGGCGCGGTCTGTGATTTTTTTGTAATTTTTAAAGTTCTTTTCTTTTTCCCCGTCTTTCAAAACAAATTTATTTTCTTTCGGAATATTAAGCTGCTTTCCGTAAAGCTTTTCAACTTTTTCGGATATTACGGCAAGATAATTCTGCCCTTTTACAAATGATATAAGCTTTTCTGATAAATCTGTAATTTCTTCATTTTTTATAATAATAGGATAACTTTTTTCATCTTGTTTTATTTTTACGGACAAATCAGCCATTTAATACCCCTATAATTTCTTTTACAATATCGTAAGGTGTTTTCCCTGTTGTGTCAATCGTGAAGTGAGCTTTTTCGTAATTTTTTGCACGAAGCTGCATTATAGATGCAATTTTTTCTACCGAAAAATTTTTCTTTAAAAGCGGACGGTGATTTTCCTGTTTAATTCTGTCATAAATTTCCTGCGGTGTTGCTTTGAGATAGATTACATCTGCATTTTCAAGCATGATTTTCCGGTTTTGTTCACTTTCAAAAGCTCCGCCGCCTGCTGAAATTATGTAATTTTTTTCCTTGCAAAATTTTCTGATTTTTTCTTCTTCAAGCATTCTGAAAAAAGGCTCTCCATGTTTGAGAAAAATATCTGAAATTTTTTTTTGAGTACTTTTTTCTATCTCCGCATCTATGTCTGTATAGCGGAAGTCCGGAAGAGCTTTGCTTAATTCCGCGCCTACTGTAGTTTTTCCGCTGCCCATCATACCGATTAATACAATATTGTTCTTCATAACTGATATTTTACAATAAAAAAAGACTTGCTGTTATAAAGCAAGTCTTTTTTCTTTTTTTTAATTTTTTATTGAGCTGCTATTTCCTGTCCGTTAGTCATTTTTGTAAGTACTTCAATAGCTTTTTTCAATTGTAAGTCATTTTTGTTTTTGACGTCTTCTTCTGATAATTTAACTTCAATATCAGGAGTAATACCTTTTTTGTTAATATCTGTTCCGTTAGGTGTGAGGTATTTTTGGATTGTGATATTAATACCTGATTCGTACGGAAGTTTGTTAATTTCCTGTACAAGACCTTTCCCGAATGACTGTTCACCGATAATAACGGCTCTGTGGTTGTCTTTCATTGCTCCGGAGAAGATTTCTGAAGCTGATGCGGATCCTTTGTTAATAAGAACAACAATCGGTTTTTTTGTATAAACTCCTGCGGAAGCTCTTTGTGTTTCTTTGTATCCGTCCCTGTCAACCGTGCTTACGATTGTACCGCCGTCAAGAAACATATCCGAAATGTAAATTGCGTTTGTCAAAAGACCGCCGGGGTTTGAACGAAGGTCAATGATAAATCCTTTTTTATCTTTGTTGTTATTTAAAATTGTACCGAATTCCGTTGCCGCATTCCTGCTTATAAATGAGCTTAATCTTATATAGCACAGGTCATCAGGAAGTTTCATATCGGTCGGAAGTTTTTGTGATATAGATTTTACCTCAATTTCTTCACGTGTAATAACGTATTTTTTAGGAGCGGTGTCTTTGCGTTTGACAAGCAAAGTAACCTGTGTTCCTTCTTTACCTCTGATTTTATCTGCTGCTTTATCAACAGTAATACCTTTGGTGCTCATGCCGTCAATTTCAAGAATTTCGTCATCGGCCTGCAATCCTGCCTTTTCTGCGGGAGTATCTTCAATCGGAGCAATTACCGTTAACTTTCCGTCTTTAACTGCGATTTGAATACCGATACCCTTCAAAGAGCCCTTAATTGAACTTGTTTCATCTGCAAATTCTTTAGGGTCCAAAAATTTCGTGTAAGGGTCGTTTAAACTTGCAACCATAGTATTTATGGCAACGTATGCATCTTCATTTGTATGAATTTTGCTGTCATATTTGTGCCGCCATTTAGCCCAATCCTGCTGATTATTGGACTGGTCTACAAATTTATTGTTGATTAATCTCCATACATTGTCGTATAAATCAGTGGGGCTGTATGCAAATACATTATCTCTGATTACCCAGCCTGAGAGGAACAAAAATGCTCCCAAAAATATAATGCTTTTTTTCATAATGTTTCTCATTCTTTAACTGTTTCCCTCCAAATACTCTTAACCTTTTTGTGCACAACTTAATTATTAAGATGTAAATTTAATAAAAAAGTTTCCTGAGTGACGGCAAGAATTAAAAGTGTTTTTATTACATAATATCATAATTTTTTTAAAATAGGAAATTTTCATTACACTTTAAAACTATTTTTTGTCTTCCGTCATGAGCAAATAGGTTAACATTTCAAGCCTTGAGAGAATTTCGATGTAGCATTCCAGAGTAATGTCGAGATTGTTTTTTGCTGCTTCTTTGCTGATTTCGATTGTTTTCAAAATTTCTTTTTTCAAGTTTTGGTTCATCATATTTTATTCCTCATTTTTTCTTACAAAAGCATTATATAATGCAACAAAAAATAAATCAAGAAAAACAGGAAATAAAATTAAAATAATTAAATTTTGAGCAGAAAAATGTCAATATGGCTGATTTTCAGAAGTGTCAATATAGTTGATAATAAGGGCATGGATAATGAATATCTGAAGAAATTTGCACAGCATTTAAAAAAAATCAGGAAAGAGAAAAATATTAAGCAGGATGACTTTTTAGATGTAAACGGAATTTCGAGATCAACCATTGCAATGGTTGAAACTGCCAAGACGGATATCACTCTCTCAAAATTAAAAATTATAGCAGATGTTCTGGGGGTAAACCTCAAAGAATTGCTTGATTTTGACTAATCAAAGGTTATTACGGTTATTTCCGGCGGACAATTAAATCTTACGGGCAGAATACTTGTTCCGAGACCGAATGTTGTATATATTTTTTTTCCGTTATCATCCAAAAAGCCGTTTGCGTATTTTGTACCGAACTTTGACGGTACTGTTATTGCATCAAACAGTCTTACCTGTCCGCCGTGAAGATGTCCGGCAAGAGTAAGATTTACGCTGTTGGGGACATCAGGCATTATGTCAGGTGTGTGACTTATTAATATAACAGGTTTGCCGTTTAAAGGGAGTGCTTTTTTAATGTCAGGTGAGCCTGTCTGCATGTCGTCAACACCTGCAACGCAGAATTTATCAAAACATACATTGTTATTGAATAAAACTTTTATATTATGTTTTTCAAGCTCTGATATAATTTCTTCTTTACCCTGCCAGCCGTCGTGATTGCCTATAACTGCGTATGTTCCGTACTTTGAGTGTATGTTTGAGAATTCTTTTGCAATTTTATCAATCGTCATTGATGCCCCTTTTTTATGACCGCTGACATAATCTCCGCCTAATAAGACGGTATCGGCGTTTTGTTTGTTTATTGTCCTTATAATGCGTTTAAGCCTGAACATTTCATACGGTTTTATATGAAAATCGCTTGCAAAAACAATTTTGAGGCCTTTAAGTGTTCTGTCATTAATTTTTATATGTTTGACGGTTAAAATATTGGGTTCGATAAAAACCGCCCAAATAGTAATACAAATTAAAATTAAAATAATAAATTTCATAATATTTATTATAACATATAGGATTATAATATACCCGAACGGGTATCTTAATAAATACGGGAAATATAATTAATTATATTCGGGCAAATATATAATATACATATAATATAAAAAAACTCCCAAAAGGGAGTTTTTATGTTTAAGATTCCACGTATTCTCTTAAGCGTTTGCTTCTGTTCGGGTGGCGTAATTTTCTCAGAGCTTTTGCTTCAATTTGTCTGATACGTTCACGGGTTACGCCGAACAATTGTCCGACTTCTTCAAGAGTTCTCTGGCGGCCGTCATCCATGCCGAAACGAAGTCTTAATACATCACGTTCTCTCGGTGAAAGTGTACAGAGTACTTCTGCCAGATCTTCTCTCAAAAGTTCTGAAGCAACTGTTTTAATAGGAGCGTCAGCTTCTTTATCTTCAATAAAATCTCCTAAGCGTGAATCTTCTTCTTTACCTATAGGAGTTTCCAGTGATAAAGGTTCTTGTGCAATTTTGATTATTTCACGAAGTTTCGGAATTGAAACATTCATTTCAATAGCAAGTTCGTCTTCGGTCGGTTTTCTTGAAAGTTCCTGTGCAAGGCGTCTTGTAACTTTTTTCAATTTGTTAATTGTTTCAACCATGTGAACAGGGATACGAATAGTTCTTGCCTGATCTGCGATTGCTCTTGTAATTGCCTGTCTTATCCACCATGTTGCGTAAGTTGAGAATTTAAAACCTCTTTCATGGTCAAATTTTTCTGCGGCGCGGATAAGACCTAAGTTACCTTCCTGAATAAGGTCTAAGAAAAGCATGCCTCGTCCGACATATTTTTTTGCAATACTTACAACTAATCTGAGGTTGGCTTGAACGAGTTTTCTTTTAGCAATAGCACCCGGGGTTCCGCCTTCAAGAATTTTTCTTGCAAGTTCGATTTCTTCATTTGCAGATAAAAGTTTAATTCTTCCGATTTCTCTTAAATATAATCTTACGGGGTCATCAACGGCAATTCCTTTGGGTACTTCAAAATCAGCTTCCGAGCCTTCCTCATGGCTGTTCATCATATATATATCGTCTAAATTGACTTTACTTTCCATTTTTTCGGTGACGATATCTTCGATGTTGTCGGTGCTTATGTCCATGTTCATGTAGTTAACACCGTCGGCATCGCCTGAAAGGGCGCCGTCTTCATCTATTTCATGCAAGTCAAGATTATCTTCATCCATAATGCTTACGATAGAGGAGCTGCTTTGTCTTTTTTTACTCATTCATTTTCTCCAATTTTAATCTGTTATTTATCTTATCTCTTAGCTGCATTTGAATTTTCAGGGCTTCTGTTTCATTATCATTTGCGCTTTTATATAAATTACGTATTTGTTCTTGTTCTTTTTTAGCCTGACATTCTTTGATTTTGTTAATATTTTCAATTATAACTGTCGCAAAATCGTTGTCGTCAAGGTTTTGGAAAGTTTCGGAAATACTTATCAAATCCGTTATGATTTTTTGTGTTTCCGGTTCATTAACGAAGGCTGTGTAGAGCTTTTCAATTAATTCTTTCACATTATTTACGGTACATGTTAATTTGTCAATTGTAGATTTTACATTTATTAACGTTTCGTCCGTAAACGGGGCATCGCCTATCATTTGCCTGATTTGTTCAAACGAGAAATGATTGTCGGTTACAAGAAAAACGCTCAATAAATTTTTTTGCGCTTTTTCCGAAATTGATATATTTTTCTTAACAATTTTTTCAACGCTTTTTTCAGGTGAGGATGAAATCCGGTGTGATTTTTTTATTTCGCGCATAAGAGCGTTTTCATCAATATTAAGTGTATTAGCAATCATTCTTACATATTCTGACTGAACGATTTCGTTGTTAATTTCCTGCAAAAGCGGGATAATTTCTTTTACGGTTTTTGTTTTTTCGATAGGCGTTTGCGGTTTATCTTTCATTATGCTGTTAAGCTGAAAGTCCAGTAATAACGGAGCATGCTCCATATATTCTCTGTAGCTTTCTGCGCCCACAGATCGTATAAACTCATCGGGGTCTTTGCCTTCTGGCGGTGCTATAACCCTTATTTCGCAAGAATATTTATCATTTGAGGTTGAAATATAACTTTCGTCAAACTGTTTTATATTGCCAAGCCCCGTGAAAGCTTCTTTAATAAGTTCAGCGTTTCTGTTTGTAGCTTTTTGTCCTGCCGCGTCGGTATCAAAAGAAAGATAAATTCTTCTTGAGGGTGTATATCTGGAAAGCAGTTTAATATGGTCGGCAGTTAATGATGTTCCGCATGAAGCGACTGCATTTTCAATTCCGTGCGCCTGAGCCGAGATTACGTCAAAATATCCTTCCATTAACACAACACTGTCATCATTTTTTATTGAATCTTTTGCCGTATAAAGCCCGTATAACAGTTTGCTTTTATTATATATTAATGAATCCGAGGAATTTAAATACTTGGGCTGCTGGTCTTTTTCAATTGCTCTTGCTCCGAATGCGACGTATTCTCCAAATTCGTTTTGAATTGGTATAATAATACGGTTGCGAAATCTGTCGATGTATTCGCCTTCTCTTGTTTTAATTATCAGCCCTGCTTTTTCCATAACTTCTTCGGAAAATTCGTTTCTGAATTTTTTGTAAAACATCGCAAAAGCTTTCGGTGCAACGCCTATAGTGAATTTTTGTATAATATCTCTGGTTATTCCCCTGCCTGTTAAGTATTCTATAACTTCGGTTGTTTCGGGTTCTTTATCTTTCAAAAGTCTTAAATTATAAAATTCCGCCGCTTTTGCACATGCCTTAATCATTTCTTCTTTAAGTCCTTTGGGTTCGGACTTATTGAAGCTTTTCGGCATTTCAAGCCCGTATTTTTGTGCAAGTTCTCTTATTACTTCAATAAATTCTTTGTTTTGTGTTTTCATCATGAAGGTAAGAGCATCTCCGCCTTCTCCGCAGCCGAAGCATTTGTAAATTCCTAAATTAGGATTTACCGAAAAAGAAGGGGTTTTTTCTTTATGAAACGGGCATAATCCCCAGTAATGGCCGCCGTTTTTCTTTAGTATAACCTGTTCGGAAACGACTTCAACAATATCAAGACGGTCTTTAATTTGTGATACTAATTCTTCGATAGTGCTTGTCATAATTTCAGTTTATCATTAACATAAACATAAATCAAAAATATACCTATTAGGGTAATTGATTATGAAAATTCCCTGACTATCATTAATTTTGTTATGAAAAATCTGTTATCCTCGGCAGAAAATCAAGATATTATTTTTGTAAACAACGTTAAAGAGCTTAAAAATAATAAGGGTCTTATAAATAAAAGACTTTGTATAATTAAAACAGATTTTAAAGATATTGATAAGATAAAAAAAATTTGCAAAACCTTCCCCAAACTTGAAGTGTGGCTTGCAACCCGTAATATGTCCAGACATAATATGTTAACGGCAAATTCCTGCGGTGTTAAAAACGTTATTGAATATCCGATTAAAAAAGAAGTTTTAAAAGACCTGTTAAAAGATAACAGCCAAAAAAATTTTGCGCGAAATTCCGAAAAAGACGAAAAAAAGTTTGCCTGCTTAAAAGGACAAAAAGTTATGATTGTTGACGACAATCCCTTTAACATAGAGCTTTTAGAGGAAACTTTAAAAACATTAAATCTTAATTTGACGTCCTGCCAAAAACCTAAAGATGCTGCGAAAATTGTTGACAGTGAAAAATTTGATTTGTTTCTGCTTGATATTATGATGCCTGAATTGTCAGGTTTTGAGCTTGCGGAAAAAATTCAGAGTACAAAATTAAATTCGGAAACTCCGATTGTATTTATTTCGGCGCTGTCGGATGCGGAAAATAAAGTTAAAAGTTTTGATTTAGGCTCTTATGCATATATTGAAAAACCGTTTAATATTAAAGTTGTTAAATCACAAATATGTAATCTTTTAAAAACAACTTCTGAAAGAGAAAATCATACAAAACAACAGGATTCATACTGGGCAATGGTAACACACGATATGAAAGGACCTGTTCAGGCAGAGCTTTCCGCTTTGAAATTTTTGTTAAATAATAATGACGGTAATTTTAAGGAATGGCAGATTGAAATTCTTAATGATATGGTCAGTTCCGCAAAATATCTTCAAACTCTCATAGCAAATGTTTTACAGAAATTTAAATGTGACAATGGGACCGTAGTTATTACCAAACAGCCGAATTCATTTAAAAAACTTATAACCGAATGCTGCGACGAACTTCAATATATAGCTTCGGAAAGAGATATAATAATAAAGGCATTTTACGACAGCGGTATTGAAGAATTTCTGTTTGACTATGACGAAATAAAGCGTGTTTTGCATAACCTTTTGACAAATGCTTTAAAATACAGCTATAAACACAGAGAAATTTTAATTACGGTTAAAGATGACAAAAATAATATTATAGTATCGATTAAGAATTACGGTACGGGCATAGATCTTGAAAATCCTGATGATGTTTTTGATAAATTTACTTCTTACTGTGAAAAATATAAAAGTATAAGTACCGGTTTGGGATTGTATATTGCAAAGGAAATAGTTTCCGCTCACGGAGGCGGCATACACTTTAAAAGTGCCTTGAATGATAAAACAACTGTTACATTTAATTTGCCCGTAAAAGCATAAACTTGATGTTATCCTTTTTTCTCATATAATAATAATTATGAAGTATAAAGATAATGTAAGAAATTTTTGTATAATTGCCCACATTGACCATGGAAAATCAACCCTTGCTGACCGCCTGCTTGAAAAAACAGGCACTGTTGCCCAGCGTGATATGCAAAACCAAATTATGGATTCAATGGATATCGAAAGGGAACGCGGTATTACCATTAAGCTTAATTCTGCAAGAATGAATTACAAAGCCAAAGACGGAAAAGATTATATTCTTAATCTTATTGATACCCCCGGGCACGTTGATTTTTCTTATGAAGTTTCACGTTCTCTTGCAGCCTGCGAAGGTGCCCTGCTTATTGTTGACGCAACTCAGGGTGTCGAAGCACAAACGCTTGCAAATGTGTATCTGGCAATTGAACAAAATCTTGAAATTATCCCCGTAATTAATAAGATTGATTTGCCTTCTGCAGATGTGGAACGGGTTAAGGAAGAAATTGAAGAAGTTTTGGGGATTGACGCCTCTCTTGCAATTCCCGTAAGTGCAAAAGCAGGCATTGGAATTGAAGAAGTTTTGGAAGCCGTCGTCGGCTTAATTCCGCCTCCCGTTGATAACTCTGATAAACCGTTAAGGGCAATGGTATTTGATAGTGCTTATGACCAGTATTTAGGCACATTGTGTTTCTTCAATATACTGTGAACATGGGTTTTTGTAGTAGAAATAGTTATAACAAGTTTTTCAGCAATCTGAGGATTTGTTAAACCGTCTACAATCAGAGCAAGAACTTCCATTTCACGTTCGGTAAGTCCGTACAGGTTTTTACCTAATTTGTAGTTAATTTCTCCTCGCCTTTCATTTGAAGCAGAACCTCGTCTTATATTAGTTAAAACAACTTTTGCTATTGCAGGATCAAGCCAGCCTGCTCCTTCGGAAACTGCAATTACCGCAGATACTGTCTGCTCTGAAGTTGCACCTTTTGTTATATAACCAAAGGTGCAACTTCAGAGCAGACAG
>OGMR01001054.1_pt1 | contig 10762 bp, 8 predicted proteins | sample 1573251 | NCBI WGS metagenome assembly OGMR01 (sample SAMEA2581979, study PRJEB24529) | metagenome | biome: Human gut stool | place: China | collected 2011
CATTATATTCCTGCGTTGACGTGTTTTCCGATACTCCGGGAATGAATGCAGCAGCAACCGTGTTGCTTGCTTTTCTTCGTCCTTCTTTATTGCGTTTGTTCACTCCCCGCGATAATCAGGACAATCTCGTACCTTCTTTCAAGAGTATGGGAATCACTCCTTTTCTGAAATATACTACTGCAAGTGTTTTTATACATAGTCTGGCTTTACTCTCTATTGAGTTCTTCTCGTTTTCCGGCATTTGGCTGTTGCTGCTGCGGGTGGCATTGTGTACCGTTCTGACTGTAACTTGTATTGTAGCTGTGGAAGGCATAAGGAGATAGCGATGGCAAAAGATTATAGACTGGAGAAACGGAAATTTGTTATCGGGGGAATTGCACTGTCTATTGTGCTGATTTATCTGATCCGTCTTTTTGTATTGCAGATTACTACCGATGATTATAAGAAGAACGCCGATAGCAATGCGTTCCTGAATAAAATTCAATATCCTTCGCGCGGAGCTATCTATGACCGTACAGGTAAGTTGCTGGTTTTTAACCAGCCTGCTTATGATATAACGATTGTCCCGAAAGAAGTAGAGAACTTGGATACACTCGACCTGTGCCAGTCGTTGAATATTACTCGTGCTCAATTCCTGAAAATCATGAGCGACATGAAAGACCGTCGCCGGAATCCGGGATATTCCAGATACACTAATCAATTGTTTATGTCGCAACTTTCGGCGGAAGAATGTGGCGTCTTTCAGGAGAAGTTGTTTAAATTCCGTGGCTTCTATATCCAGCGGCGTACGATTCGCCAATACTCTTATGATGCTGCCGCGCACGCCTTGGGTGATATTGGAGAAGTCTCGGCAAAAGAAATGGAAGCCGATGAAGAAGGCTACTACATTCGTGGCGATTATGTCGGTAAGTTGGGTGTAGAGAAATCGTATGAGAAGTATCTGCGTGGAGAGAAAGGCATTGAAATTCTGCTTCGTGATGCGCACGGACGAATACAGGGAAGTTACCAGCGTGGCAAGTTCGATCAGCGTCCTGTGGCAGGCAAAGACCTTACTCTGGGCATCGACCTGAACCTGCAGGCTCTTGGAGAGCGACTCCTTCAAGGAAAGATAGGCAGTATTGTAGCCATCGATCCCAAGACGGGCGAAGTGCTTGCCATGGTGTCGTCGCCCTCTTATGATCCACGTAGGCTGGTAGGAAAGATGCGCGGAAAGATGCACCGTTACCTTTCGCACGATCCCTGGAAACCGTTGCTCAACAGAAGTATCATGGGTCAGTATCCACCGGGTTCAACCTTCAAGACTACTCAGGCGCTCACATACCTCACCGAAGGAATCATCACGCCGGGTACAGCTTTCCCCTGTCATCATGGATTCTCTTATCGCGGACTGCATGTAGGCTGTCACGGACATCCTTCTCCTATAGCTCTCGTCGATGCCATCAGTACCTCCTGCAATGGCTACTTCTGTTGGGGACTCTATTATATGATGGGCAACAGGCGCAAGTATCCTAATGTGCAAGTGGCTATGAACACCTGGCGCGACTATATGAAGAGTATGGGATTCGGATATAAACTTGGTATCGACCTGCCTGGCGAGAAACGAGGACTGATTCCTAATGCCGAGTTCTACGACAAGGCTTACCGAGGGTCATGGAACGGACTCACCATTATCAGTATCTCTATCGGACAGGGTGAGGTCAACCTCACTCCTCTGCAGATAGCCAATCTTGGAGCCACCATCGCCAACCGAGGATATTATTATGCGCCCCATGTGGTGCGCAAGGTGAAGGGTGAGCCGCTCGATACACTCTATACTCGTCGTCATTACACCATGGCCTCGAAAAAGGCATACAACTATGTCGTGGCAGGTATGCGCAGCTCTGCCTTGAAGGGAACCTGTAAGATGCTTGCCCGTTATGACTTTGAACCATGCGGCAAGACCGGTACTGCACAGAACCGTGGTCACGACCACTCTGTGTTCATGGGTTTTGCACCGATGAACAATCCTCAGATAGCCATCGCAGTATATGTTGAGAACGGTGGCTGGGGAGCCGACTATGGTGTGCCTATTGGTGGACTCATGATGGAGCAATATATCAAAGGCAAGCTGTCGCCAGCTTCTGAGGCTCTTGCCGCACAGATGCAGGCACGAAGAATTGCCTATGGCTCAAGCAGCAGATAGAAATATCAGGGAGATGGGCGCTTCATCTTAAGCAACAGAAAGCGCCTCTCTTCTTCAACTTTTAATAACCCAAACTCGCTCGATTTGCGATATTTGAATAAGTAATATGGTTCAATCAGATAACAGACAACAAGGTGTGCTTCGTTCGCTCGACTGGTGGACGATAGGCATTTATCTGGCGCTTCTCACCTTTGGATGGATAAGTGTCTGTGGTGCCAGCTATACCTATGGCGACAATGATATTTTCAGTCTTGGCTCTCGTTCGGGTATGCAGATTATCTGGATAGGAACCTCTATCACGCTCGGTTTCATTATCTTGTTGCTCGATGACAGGTTCTACGACACCTTCTCTTATGTCATCTATGCCGCCTTGGTACTGTTGCTCTTTGCCACCATCTTCAATCCGCATAGTATCAAGGGTTCCCGTTCGTGGCTTGTGCTTGGACCTTTGCGTCTGCAGCCAGCCGAGTTTGCCAAGTTTGCTACGGCTCTTGCCATTTCCAAGTTTATGTCGAGCTATGGCTTCAATATTCATCGCATGAAAGACTTCTTTGCTGCAGCCTTTATCATTATCCTTCCGATGATATGTATCGTGGGACAGCGCGAGACGGGTTCTGCACTTGTCTATTCTGCCTTCTTCCTTATGTTCTATCGTGAAGGAATGCCTGGCAGTATTCTCTTTACTGCCGTTGCCATGGTGGTTTACTTCGTGGTGGGTGTGAAATACGAAAATGTGATGATGTGGGATGGACAAACGTCGGTAGGCGAGTTTGTTGTGCTCTTACTTGTGCAAATCTTCTCTACGGGCATGGTGAGCACCTATATTCACAATGGGCGGCAAACGGTACAGATGCTTCTCTATACAGTCGGCATCACTTTGGGATGTATGCTCTTCTCTGTTTACGTCATTCCTTTCGATGTAACCTATGTTCAGTTGATTGTAAGTTTCGTGCTCATTGGATTCCTGTTCTATCAGGGCTTATCCGCACGCATCAGAAACTATTATTTCATCGCCTTGTTTGCCTTAGGGTCCTTGGCTTTCTTCTATTCTGCCGACTATGTGCTCAACAATGTGATGGAGCCTCATCAGCGTGTGCGTATCAACGTACTTCTCGGACTGGAGGAAGACTTGGCTGGTGCGGGTTATAATGTGCACCAGAGTGAGATTGCGATAGGTTCTGGTGGTCTTCAGGGAAAGGGCTTCCTCAATGGTACACAGACCAAACTGAAGTTTGTGCCCGAGCAGGACACCGATTTTATCTTCTGTACCGTGGGTGAGGAGGAAGGATTCTTAGGATCGGCAGGAGTGCTGTTGTTGTTCTTGGCTTTGATCATCAGGCTGATTATTCTTGCCGAGCGGCAACCCTTCAAGTTTGGGCGAGTATATGGTTATAGTGTACTCAGTATCTTCCTCTTTCACGTGTTTATTAATGTAGGTATGGTATTGGGACTCACTCCTGTTATCGGCATCCCGCTTCCGTTCTTCAGTTATGGAGGCTCGTCGCTCTGGGGCTTTACCATCCTTCTCTTTATCTTCCTCAGAATCGATGCGGGAAGAAATCTGGTAAGAACCTAATTTAAGATTCATCGACAAGAAAAATATATATAAACAACAAAAGCGACTTCATCCTATGAAATCGCTTTTGTTGTATGATTTTGTGGGTCTTTATCTTGCCATCCTATGTAACCCATATTATGGCTACCCTATAGCCTCAAAAAATGAAGATACTTGCGATGGCTGTCGCAAGTACTTACGTTGGTCATTGAAAGTACTTTCGTTGGTCATCGCAAGTACTTGCGTTTTTTACCCATTTATTCTCCTATGCGATTCATCTTGATTCCGATGTCGCTGATGCCCGGAAGAATCTCACGCTTCATGTTATGCTTGACGGTGATGTGGATAGAGTCGCCGGAAGCAAAGCGATAGGCATTGATGGGAAAATTGTATTGGTAATAACTGATACCTTGTCCCTTGGTAGCTCCACTCTTGTCTATCAGGTCGCATTGTATGGTATCCGATTTTTCTGTTTTCTCCATACCCTGAAGTTTGCCTTTGGGGAAGATACTCTGATTTACGATAAGCGTAAGACCCATGAAGGGGTAGACTCCTGTCACCCTGAGCCCTAATTGTTGCTCGTATGTGCCAGAAGTCTTCAGAGGTGGTATGTCGAACGACAGTATGTCGTTCTTCTCCCAACCGGCAATAGGGGTGTGCTCGTATTTGTCGTACACCAGCGTGTCGCTGCACGAGTGAAAGAGCATTACAGCCCCCATGATTATCCATATGGTATAAGCCCAGCGCTTCATCTTTTCGTAGTTGAAAGTTATAGCTTCTGTGGCTCATGTTGTAAGCCACAGAATGCTTCATCAGTTATTCATTGTTGGGAGCCTTGTTTTCTCCGCCCTTGTTTCCATTGCCCTTATTGGCTTCGCCTTTGTTTCCTTCTCCTTTGTTGGCTACGGCCTTGTTGGTTTCTGCTTTATTGGCCTCTCCCTTATTGTTTTCTCCCTGTTGTGGGCGAGGACGGTTGTTGTTGCGTCTGCGGTTGTTTTGCTGACGGTTTGGACGGTTGTCTCCTTGCTGTCTGTTTTCGTCTTGACGGTTTTCTCCCTGTTGTTTGTTTTCTGCTCGGTTGTCTGCTTGCTGGCGGTTGTCACCTTGTGCATTACGCTTACGGTTGTTCTGGCGATTGTTGTTCTTCTTTTTCTTCTTCGCCTTGTCAAAACGGCTCAAGTCTGCTTCTGCCAAGAGGTCGCTGGACTTAGGAGCAGGTTTTGCCTTACCATTCTCGATGAGGCTCAGAGGCTTCTCGCCTGCCTTGTTCATCTTGATGATTTCCCAAGCACGTTCTGCGCTGATGGTCTCCAGATTGGAAGCCAAGTTCTTGTCGGTAGAATAGGTGATAAGACCTGCCAGAATGTCAACCTTGAACTGATGGTATTCTCCATCGGCAGTCTGCAGGAGAGCATCCTTAGGAGGCAGCTTTTTGCTTGCTTCCACATAGTTGTCAACCTCGTAGTTAAGGCAGCATTTCAGTTTGGCACACATACCTGCCAACTTCTGTGGGTTGAGCGAGATGTCCTGGAAACGTGCGGCATTGGTGCCTACGCTGACAAAGTTCTTCATCCAGGTAGCGCAGCAGAGTTCTCGCCCGCAAGGTCCTGTTCCGCCTATGCGTCCGGCTTCCTGTCGCGCACCAATCTGTTTCATCTCTATACGTACATGGAAAGTATCCGCCAACACCTTGATCAGCTGTCGGAAGTCTACACGTTCGTCGGCGATGTAATAGAAGATAGCCTTGTTGCCGTCACCCTGATACTCCACATCGCCAATCTTCATCTTCAGTCCCAAGTCTTTGGCTATCTGTCGGCTCTGAATCATGGTTCCGTGCTCACGGCTCTTTGCCTCGTCCCATTTCTCGAAGTCCACGGGCTTGGCTATGCGGTAGATACGCTTGATGTCGTCGGCAGAACGGAGGTTGGCTTTCTTGATTTGAAGTTTCACCAGTCTTCCTGTCAGTGTCACCACGCCAATATCGTGTCCTGGATTAGCCTCTACGGCTACAACGTCGCCCTTCTTCAAGTCCAGGTTGTTCACGTTGTGGTAGTAACCCTTGCGTGTGTTCTTGAATTGCACCTCCACGAGGTCTGTGCTCTCGGCATTACCAGGTACGTCGGCAAGCCAGTCGTATGTGTTCAGCTGGCGGTCCTGTCGGCCTACTGCAGATCTGCAGAGTCCTCGGTCGCAACCATTGAACATTCTGAATTTCATATTCTTGTAATCCACGATGATCTAATTATTATAATGTATATAGTTTATGTTTGTATATATTGGTAAGGCTTGCGCCTTTTGTTGCTTTTTTGTTTTACTTCCTCTTATTTCCTGATGAGCATAACGATGATGTTCAGTACCATGTCGAAGAAGATAATCTTGGCATTGGCATTCTGGTTGATCATCGCCTTGCATTCATCGAAAAGGTGGAAAATATCGATAATGTTGGCCTCGTTGATGAAGCGGGCGAAGTTCTTGGCGAAGTTTTCCTCTTCCTGTGTCATATAGACGAGTTCTTCCTGATGGAAGTTGTACATAAAACTCTCTCTGAGCATGTGGGTGAAGTAGTCGAGCATGCGCTTCTGCTTTTCGCGGTTGAATGCCGCCACGATGTCGCACCATTTCTTCAGGTCGTGTATCTTGCGCATGTACGCCAGTCGCATCAGCATGATAAAGAGGTCGAGGAACTGCTGGTTTTCGTTTCCTGCATTGAGTTCCTCCAGCGCCTTGTTCCAGTTGCCATTGGCAATTCTTGCCATGCGGTGTGCTGTGTCCCTGTCGAGTCCCCGTCGCTCAATGAGTGCCTGCTCAAGTTCCTGAGTAGCTATCTTCTTGAAGTCGATACGCTGTGTACGGCTTCTGATGGTTTCGAGCAACAGCTCGGGCTGTTCGCTTACCAGGAGGAAAAGGGTTTGTCTTGGTGGTTCCTCCAAGAGCTTCAGCATCTTGTTGGCGCATTGTATGTTCATGCGCTCGGGCAACCAGATTAGGCTGATTTTATAACCTCCTTGGCTCGACATCAAGCTTATGTTGTGGCTGATGGCTTCGCTCTCTTCCACCGTGATGATGGCTTGCTTGTTGCCGTCTTTCTCGCTGCTTGTCTTGCCCATTCGGCTTATCCAGTCGTTGATTTGCGGATAGGAAGCCTCGCTGAGCAACATCTCCCGCCATTCCTTGACGAAGTCGAGACTCACGGGTGAATGGTCGCCCATGCTGGCAAGTTTAATAGTAGGATAGGTGAAATGCAGGTCGGGATGTTCCCATTTGCGGAGCATGGAGGTGGCACGTCTGGTCTGTGGAGAGTCGTCTACAGCATCCTCCTCTCTTTCTCCCAACAGGTAGCTGGCAAAGGCAAGTGCCATGGCCATCTTGCCGCAGCCTTCTGGACCGCAGAAGAGCAGGGCATGGGGCACACGATGTTCTGCCACCATCTGCATCAGACGGTTTTTCACGTCCTGCTGTCCTATCACTTCGCTGAATTTCATCTATATTTTTTTATGGTTGTTTACTTAAAACAGGATTTTAGCTATCTGCTTTACGCTTTCTACAGCCGATACGGTGAAGAAATGTACATGACTGTAGCCATGCTCGAAGAGGTCTTTCACCTGAGTGGTTGTCCACTCTATGCCGAGTGTCTTTGCATCATCGTCGGTCTTGCACTTCAGCACCTCCTGTGCCAGTTCTTCCGGTATGTCGCAGTGGAAGGTCTTGGGCACCATGGTAAGTTGTGAGAGTTTGGCGAAGGGCTTGATGGCTGGAATGATAGGCATCGTAACTCCCATTTTGCGGGCTCTTTCCACGAAGTCGTAGAACTTCTGGTTGTCGTAGAAGAGCTGGGTTACGGCATAGGATGCACCGAGGTCTTGTTTCTCTTTCAGGTGCTGGAGGTCTTGCTCCAAGTTGGGTGCCTCCTCATGCTTCTCTGGGTAGCATGCTACTCCACAGTAGAATTTCTCGCCAGGGTGCTTGATGGGGGTTCCGTCCATAAAGAATCCCTCGTTGAACTGGCTGATCTGTTTCAGAAGGTCGGTGGCATGGGCGTGCCCATTAAGGGTAGGGGTGAACTGTCGGTCTTCTTTGGCTTTGTCGCCACGTAGCACGAGCACATTGGATATTCCCAAGAACTGGAGGTCGAGCAACTCATACTCGATGTCTTCCTTAGAAGCTCCGCTGCAGATGATATGAGGGATTACAGGAATATCGTACTTGTTCTGTATGGCTCCTGCAATGGCGATGGTACCAGGACGTCTACGCACACGCTGACGGGTTAGCAGACCGTTCTCAAGTTCCTTGTATACGTACTCGCTGTGGTGCGTCGTGATGTTGATGAAGCGTGGGTCAAACTCCTTCAAACTGTCGATGGTGCGGAACAGAGCTGTTGTTCCGTTGCCCTTGAGTGGGGGCAGTACCTCGAAGGAGAATCCTCTCTTTTGTCCTTCCTTATTTAGAAAATCTGCTATGTTCATGTTGTGTAAAGTCTAATTTGGTTGCAAATTTACGAAAAAAGTTGGGGAAAAAGGCAGATTATACGTAATATTTATTGAGAAAATGTGTATTAATAGAGTAATAATGTCACAAAACCTAATAAAAAATGGAACAAAATCAAAAGGGCTCTAAAGCCTATCTTATCTCAATCGTGATGGTCGCCGTTCTCGGTGGCTTGCTTTTCGGTTACGATACCGCCGTGATATCGGGAGCCGAGAAGGGTTTGCAGGCATTCTTTAAGGGTGCTAATGATTTCGAATACTCCGATTTTATGCACGGATTCACTTCTTCAAGTGCATTGATAGGATGTATCATTGGAAGTTCACTGTCAGGACTCTTTGCCAGCAATTTCGGTCGTAAGCGTTCGCTTATTTTTGCGGGTATTTGCTTCTTCCTCTCTGCCTGGGGATCCATGGAGCCTGAAAGCTATATCCTTCCTCAGGGACAAGCCGACTGGTCCTTGCTCGTAGTGTTTAACTTCTATCGTGTGCTCGGTGGTATCGGCGTGGGAATGGCTTCTGCCATTTGTCCTATGTATATTGGCGAAATCGCACCAAGTAATGTGCGCGGTATGTTGGTTAGTTGGAACCAGTTTGCCATTATCTTCGGTCAGTTGGTGGTTTACTTTGTCAACTTCCTGATTATGGGTTCTCATGCCAATCCTATATACGATGCGGCCGGTGCCATAGCCAATATGGTGGATGCTCAGTGGACTATCGAGACTGGTTGGCGTTATATGTTTGGTAGTGAGATGGTGCCTGCAGGCTTGTTTACTTTCCTTATCTGTTTCGTGCCAGAGACTCCCCGTTATCTTGTCATGGTGGGTCAGGACGATAAGGCCTTCGGAATCCTCTCCAAGATCAATGGTTCGGAGAAAGCCCGCGAGATTATCCACGATATCAAGAATACTGTAACTGTGAAAACCGAGAAGCTTTTCTCTTATGGTTTCATGTGCATCTTCGTAGGTGTTATGCTTTCTGTATTCCAGCAGGCTGTAGGTATCAATGCGGTGCTTTACTATGCTCCTCGTATCTTCCAGGATATGGGTATGGGCAATCCTATGGTTCAGACGGTTATCATGGGTGTAGTCAACATATCGTTCACACTTGTGGCAGTCTTCACTGTAGAGAAGTTGGGACGCAAGCCTCTGCTCATTTTTGGCTCTATAGGAATGGCTGTAGGTGCGCTTGGCGTGGCTTTTACCTTTGGTAATGCAGCCTTGAGTACAGTCACCATGATTAGTATTATGGTGTATAGTGCCAGCTTCATGTTCTCATGGGGTCCAATCGCTTGGGTTCTTATTGCTGAGCTCTTCCCCAATACTATCCGTGGTGCTGCAGTGGCTATTGCCGTTGCCTTCCAGTGGATATTCAACTTCATCGTCAGCTCTACTTTCGTGCCTATGTTCAATATGCACCTTACTCCTGGCGACGATTTCGGTCATTGGTTCACCTATGGTCTCTATGGCGCCATCTGTATCCTTGCAGCTGTCTTCGTATGGAAACTCGTTCCTGAGACAAAGGGAAAGACCCTCGAGGATATGAGCAAGCTCTGGCGTAAGGAGTAATCAACTCTTGTAATCTTTATTCCTCAATCAGATTGCTGGTCGAGGAACACTTAAAAGAAGGGCGCATTCGACGATATTTGTCGGTGCGCCCTTTTCCGTTTCCGGAACGTTTAATCATTCAGAGAGTACTTCTTTTTCAGAAGAGTAATATCTTTTAGCCTTTTCCTCGTTTTCTTAGTTCTTCTTGTCGGTAGTAAACTGGAAAACTGGTGGGAAGTCTGTGCCGTTGAATCTGTTGGCTTTCAGCAGGCTTGTCTGTGTACCATCAACATAGATGTAAGCAGGTTGCATATAGAAGCAGAAATACTGTTTCTTAGTGCTGTTGTTGGTCTGATAGCCACCTACGCAATAGTTGTTGTAGAACTTCACGGTAACCTTCTTGTATTCCTTCTCTGATGTTACGATGTTGCCGAGCTCCAGGTCATAAGAGTTGGCGATGAATGTCTGTGTACTATACAGATAAGGTATGAGGTTTACCTTTATGTCAACCTTATCCATCTCTGCAATCTTTGCAGCCAACTTGTCGTCATTAACAAATTTACTCAGGATAGAAACTGGGAATTTGAATGAAACAGAGGCATACAGGTTCTTGATGTTGCCATCTTTGTCCTTGTTGGTTTCTGAAGTGATTCTTGCAACTATGTCAGGAATGGTGTCGAGTACATCCTTGGTGTTCAGTTTGTTCTCGTTGTAGTAAACCATTCCGCCCGCCTGTGAGTAGCCGAGCATATTGATCATGGACTGTTGCTGATCCAGTGTTGGAGCGCTGTAAGAGTCGCCACCAGTATTGCACGATGTGAAAGAGAAAGCAGCCATCAGGGCTGCAACGACCATCGCTGCACCGGCGCGCAGGTCGGAAGCGCGGAGCGGAGCGGGAGAAAGCTTCTCCACGCCCTCGAACACGGCCACCTGACCGTCCACCTGCACCATTGCGCCCATCTTGCGCAGCTCGTCCACATAGCGGAAGCGGTTGTCC
>OGMR01001055.1_pt1 | contig 10746 bp, 8 predicted proteins | sample 1573251 | NCBI WGS metagenome assembly OGMR01 (sample SAMEA2581979, study PRJEB24529) | metagenome | biome: Human gut stool | place: China | collected 2011
CAAGGATTTTGTTGTAGATGACAAGTCAACGATCAATGATTTCACGACAGCTGTCTCCAAGATGGGTGTCTCCGCAAGCTTCGATGCCGCACAGGGAAGATTCTATGTCAATGCATCGAAGACCGGTGCTGCCAATGATTTCAATATCACATCGAGTGATGCGAGTGCATTGGAGGCACTGGGACTTGGCAGTGGTTCTAAGAAGGTGGATGCAAGAGATGCCATCATCTATTATAACGGCGTCAAATACACGGGCGACAGCAACACGATGACCATCAACGGCATGACCATCACTGCAAAGGCAAAGACCGATACAGATGTGAATGTCGAAGTATCTGCAGATACAGATGCTGCTTATAATAACGTCAAGAAATTCGTGAAGGCTTATAATGAGCTGATCGATGAGATGAACAAATACTATAGTGAGAAGGATGCCGGGTATGATGCCTTAACAGAGGATGAGAGAAGCAAGCTGTCCGACACGCAGATCGAGAAGTGGGAAGAGAAGGCAAAGCAGGGATTGCTGCGCCGGGATTCTACATTGCAGACATTGCTTTCTGACATGCGTACCATGCTGAACAAGGGCGTACAGGTGACACTTGCAGATGGCAGCACAAAGACGATGTCGCTTGCATCGATCGGTATCGTGACAGGTGATTATACGGAGAATGGTAAATTGCACATTCTGGGTGACGAAGATGATGAAAATTATGCGTCACAGGAAAACAAGCTTCGCGCGGCACTTGAAGGAAATGACAACTTAGTCAGCCAGATTATCGGTGGAACGACAGACAATAAAGGCGTTGGAACACAGATGTATGATTATCTCAGAAAATCTATGACGCGAATCGAGGGTGTCCGGAGTACACAGACCTTCTACAACGACAAGACACTTGACAGTGAAATCGACGATTATGATGATGAGATTGACAAGTGGGAAGAGAAGCTGCAGAACTTAGAGGATAAGTATTACAATCAGTTTTCCAAGATGGAAGCTGCGATGGCGAAGATGCAGAGCCAGCAGTCATATCTTTCGTCTTTATTCGGAAGCTGATGGACTACAGTTTAAAGACAGCGGCAGATAGAAATATAACTATATTTTAGAAACAGGATAGATAAAAGACATGACGTCTCCGCGTATATGAGCCGGGGACGTCGGTTATTCGGAGGGGTAGAACATGGCATATAATATGGCGGCAAAAGCGTATGAAACAAGAAAAGTCGAGACAGCAACACAGGCGGATCTTACTTTGATGCTTTATGAAGGTGCTGTGAAATTCTGCAATATTGCAGTGACGGCACTGGAGAAGAAGGATTATGAGAAGACGAATACGAATATCCAGAAGTGCCGGAATATTATAGTAGAGCTTACCTCAACGCTGGATATGAAATATCCGGTGGCAGAGGACTTCAAGCGGATGTATGACTATATCTTTGCACTTCTGACCGAGGCGAATATGAAAAAAGATATGGACATCTTAAACCGTGCGCTCGGAGAGCTGCGCGATATGCGTGATATCTGGAAGGAAGTTATGAAACGTGCGCGGGGACCACAGCTTACTTTGAGTTAGGAGGCAGACATGGATCAGATCGGAACTTATGTGAAGATTCTGCGGGAGTCTCTAGAACGCAAGAGGCGGTATCTAGAGGAGATACTCGCGCTTACAAATAAACAAGCAGAGCTTGCCGCGGAAGAGAAGTTCCGGGAAGATGCGTTCGCTGAGCTGGTAGACCAAAAGGAGATACTGATTGGTAATATCAATGAAGGAGATAAAGGATTTTCTTCTGTATATGACCGTGTGAAGCAGGAGATACAGGCGGATCCAATGCGCTATCGGGAAGAATTGCAGGCAATCCAGAATCTGATCCGTCAGTGTGTAGATCTGGGAATGCAGATTGAGGCAGTCGAGGAACGGAACCGTGCGGCGATGGAACAGGTCTTTGCCACGAAGTTTCAGGGCGTGCGTCAGGTCAAGCAGTCGAAGACGGTTGCGAACAAGTATTATAAATCGATGGCGAATGGCATGGTGAATGATTCCCTGCTTTATGATCAGAAAAAATAATTTTTATAAAAATAATAAAAAGAGGGTTAAGGATATGAATCCTTGTCCGATATATAAGGTGTAAGGAACAAACAAGTTCCTGTGAACAAGGTTATTACCCAAGCGGGTTCTAACATACATACTATACACGGGGCGGTGCCCTAGTACTTCTCGCAAGGACGCGGGAATAAATTCAAGGAGGAATTATTATGGTAGTACAGCACAATTTGCAGGCAGCAAACACAAACAGAATGTTGGGACAGAATGTTAAGGCAGTATCTAAGTCAACTGAGAAGTTGTCTTCCGGATACCAGGTTAACAGAGCAGCAGACGATGCAGCAGGTCTTTCCATCAGTGAGAAGATGAGAAATCAGATTCGTGGTATCAATCAGGCTGTTAAGAACTCTGAGGACGGTGTTTCCCTGATTCAGACAGCAGAAGGTAACATGAACGAGATCCACAGCATCCTTCAGCGTATGGGTGAGCTTGCTACAAAGGCAGCCAATGATGTAAATGCTTCTGATGATCGTCAGGCTATCGATGATGAGATGACACAGCTTAGAGATGAGATTAATTCTATTGCTAAGAAGGCAGCGTTCAACGGTACAAAGCTTCTGACAGGTTCTTTCAAGGACAAGCAGCTTCAGGTAGGTGCAGTTGCAGGTGAGAACATGTCAATCACAATCAGCTCTATGACAGCTACAAGCATCGGTGTAAATGCTCTTAAAGTATCTTCACACAAGGTTGCAGCATCCGCAATGACAGCTATTTCAAAGGCTATCAAGGATGTATCTACAGCTCGTTCTAAACTGGGTGCTATTCAGAACCGTCTGAACTACACGATCAACAATCTGGAGAACTACTCTGAGAACCTGACAGCAGCTGAATCACAGATTCGTGATACAGATATGGCTACTGAGATGACAAACTACACGAAGAACAACATTCTTCAGCAGGCAGCTCAGTCTATGCTGGCTCAGTCAAATCAGTCTACACAGGGCGTACTCTCATTACTTCAGTAATTGAAATATTATTGACAAAATTCGGCTGGCTCTATATGGGCCAGCTTGTTTTGTTTCAGGAGGAATTATATGCAGTTTCCACATACATATTTTGAAGATGAAATCCGGGAAGGATTCTATATTACGGGAGCCATGAAGCGTGCATGGGCAGCGCAGCTCGAGGTGCTCGAAGAGATTGACAAAGTCTGCAAGAAACACAATATCCGTTGGTTTGCAGACTGTGGCACGCTGCTTGGAGCAGTCCGGCACAGAGGTTATATTCCTTGGGACGACGATATGGATATCTGCATGCTTCGCCCGGATTATATCAAGTTCAATCAGGTGGCAGAACAGGAGCTTCCGAAGAGTTTTGTTGTATTGAATATGCATAAAGAGGAACTGTATCTCGAATATATGACGCGCGTGACGAATGGACATCGTCTGAATTTCGACTCGAATTATCTGGAGAAATATCATGACTGCCCATATGCAACCGGTATTGATATATTTGTGCTTGATTATATAGCAGAGGATGAGGAAGAAGAGAAAGAACGGAAAGCTTTAGCAACTTTGATCATGGCAGCAGGGGATGAAATAAAGGAAGACAACAGTAATATAGGAGAGTATGAAGATGTTTTGAAGCAGATAGAAGAACTCTGCTTAGTAGAATTTGATTATACACAGTGTATCAGGCAGCAACTGTTTCAGGCAGGAGAGAAAGTATTTTCCCTGTATGCAAGCAAGGGTGGCAGCCATGTAGCGCTCATGCCATATTGGGTATACTTCGATAATCACCTATACCCGGCAGAATATTTCGATTCGACAGTTATGGTTCCGTTCGAGATTACGAAGCTTCCGGCACCGGCATCCTATGATGGTGTCTTGCAGATTGAATATGGGGATTATATGAAGATTGTAAAAAGCGGGGGTGTACACGATTATCCGTTCTTTACAGGGCAGGAAGAGCATTTGAAAGCACTGGTATCGCCATATCCGTTTGAGTATCATTTCTCCAAGGATGATTTAGATCTAAGTCACAGACAGAAGAAGGAGAAGCCGTATGAGGCAGCGATACAGCTCGCAGGCCTTATGGAAGAGGCTCATAACATGCTTCTGAAAGTAGTTGCGGGGAGACAATATACGGAAGCGGTACAGCTTCTGTCAGTCTGCCAGGAAGGCGCTGTCCAGATAGGTAATCTGTTGGAAGAACGATTGGGCGAAGGGACAGAACCTGTAAAGCTTCTGGAGCAGTATTGTGAATTGCTATATCAGATAGACGAATTGACAGGTCAGGCCGTGGAACAGGGTGTTGGAATTGATGTGGATGATCTGGCAGGTGTATTGACAGAAATCGCAGATGGGTTCAAAGAATGTGTGGAGCGATGTGTACCGAAGAAGCGTGTGTTGTTCCTGACATACAAAGCATCCAACTGGAAGGCGTTTGACAGTGTATGGCGGAGAGAAAAAGAGGAAGCAGGGACGGAAGTGACGGTGCTTCCAATTCCGTATTATCTGCGGGATGCGCAGGGTGCGATAAAGGAATCGTATTATGAGGGCAATCAATATCCGGACTATCTCGATGTGCAGGATTATCAGACCTATGATATCGAGAAGGTGCATCCGGATATCATCTTCATACAGAGTCCGTATGATAGCTATAACTACACGACTTCCGTGGCTCCGCAGTATTATTCTTCTGTGATCAAGAATTATACAGACAAGCTGATCTATATCCCGTGGTTCAAGGTGGATGTGCCAAGTGAAGAGAATCAGAAGGCACGGAAGGTAATGGATTATTACTGTCGTATGCCGGGTGTTGTGCATGCAGACCTGACGATTGTACAGTCAGAGGCTATGCGGCAGGCGTATATTGATTATCTGACAGAGTTCGCCGGGGAAGATACACGGGGAATCTGGGAGACTAAAATTCGCGGAGATGGCTCCCCGCTTGATGATGCCGAACGATATGAGCGGGAGCAGGAACGGGAAGAATATCTGCGGAATATGCCATCGAACTGGAAGAACATGATCTGTCGTGCAGATGGCAGCAGGAAGAAGATTATCCTGTATGGTACGAATGTCGCAACGTTGATGCAGCATGGTGGCGCAGCGATTGACAAGATTCACAGAAGTTTGAAAATATTTGAAGAAAGCAAGGAAGATGTGGTACTATTATGGAGACCGCATCCGCTCTTCGGGCAGGCGGTCGAGAAGGCGTGTCCGGAGCGAATCGAAGAATATCGGTCGATTGTCCGAAATTATCAGGAACAGACATGGGGGATCTACGATAATACACAGGATAGTGACTGCGCGGTATATGTATGCGATGCATATTATGGAGATTCCGATAGCCTGGCGCATAAGTGTGAAGTGCTGAAGAAACCGGTTATGATAGAGAATGTAGATATATAAAGGAGATATACGGTCGGTGCAGATGTAGAAATATATGGGATTCGCATATGACCGGCACAGATACAGGATTAATATGTTGTGGCAGAATATATAAGTATCAGTATATGGCAGGAACATAGAGAAGTATGGTTGGGGAACAGGTGAGAAAGGGGTTATGTATTATGTTTGAATTGAATGCATCCATGATGTGTGCGAATTTTGGAAATCTGGAGAAAGAAGTAAAGGAACTGGATACGGCAAGAATCGATTCCTTCCATATTGACATCATGGACGGACGTTATGTAGGGAACTTCGCGATGTCACTCTATGATATGGCATATATCGCATCGGCAACGACAACGCCGCTGGATGTCCATCTGATGATCGAGCATCCGAACAACAATATCCAGATGTTCCTGAATCGCCTTCGAAAAGGTGATACGGTATATATCCATCCGGAAGCGGAGTATCATCCATCTACGACACTACAGAAGATCATAGATGCGGGTATGGTGCCGGGGATTGCAATCAATCCGGGAACAAGTATCGAGACGGTATATGAGATGTTACATATTGTGGACAAGGTGCTTGTCATGACCGTGAATCCGGGGAATGCCGGACAGATGTACCTGCCTTATGTCGGTAAGAAAGTAGAACGTCTGGTATCTATGAAAGAGGAAATGGGCATCAAGGTCTACTGGGATGGTGCCTGTGGCAAGGACAAGATCGAGGAATTTGCGCCGAAGGGCGTCGATGGGTTCGTGCTGGGTACGACGGTTCTGTTCGGAAAGAACCGCCCGTATGGCGATATCCTGCGCGAGATACGGGAGATTGGATAGAGTATGAACATTGCAATTATATTAGCAGGAGGAACCGGAACCAGGCTTGGTGCAGATATTCCGAAGCAGTATATAAAAGTAAATGATAAGATGATTCTGACATATGTGCTTTCAACCTGTGTGCAGGCACCGGAGATCGATGGAATACGGATAGTCTGTGCAGATATGTGGGAGGACGATATCGAAGCGGATGTCCGGAAACATCTGACAGCTTCGATCTGGAAAGAAATATTCATAGGATATTCCGAGCCGGGTGACAACCGGCAATTGTCCATCTTGCATGCATTAGAAGATATTGAAGAGGATATTAGAACCGGACGCATAGTGTCCGAAGATGTCAATGCCATGATCTGTGATGCTGCGAGACCGAATCTGACGATGCAGATGATAAGCGATTGCTTTGCTGCATTACCTGAAAACGATGGTGTAATGCCGGTACTTCCGATGAAGGATACGATCTATCAAAGTGTGGATGGAAAGATAATCACCAGTACGCTTCGCAGAGAGGAGTTATTTGCCGGACAGGCACCGGAAGTCTTTCGATTCACACCATATTATGAGGCGTGCAAAGCGTTACTCCCTGATGATATCTACACAATCAATGGCTCGTCTGAACCGGCAATTCTGGCAGGAATGAAGATTGCTATGATACCGGGGGATGAGAAGAATTATAAGATCACAACACAGGGGGATCTGGAACGGTTTCGGGAAGATCGATAATATTAGGTATAAGTTTATAGATATGTGTATGAACGCTGGAGAAGATATCGAATTCTCCGGCGTTTGTTGGTTAAGCATTATATGTAAAATGTCGATATATCATATAGATGTATCGTGATTCATGACATGGAGGTCGGATGAGATATAATAAGGCTGATTCTGTGAGATTGTGCGCGGAGTTGGCCTTTTTTGTTGTAAATATGTAGTTCATAAATAATGAAAGATATAGAGGTCTAAGTAAATGAAAAAAATCGCAGTATCGTCATCGTGTGTATTTTATGAAAAGGATGGGCTATGGCTTGTGCACGCAAAGTTGCCATTGCTGATGCATGTAAATTTAGAAATAAATAAGGTCGATTTTGTTAAGGTAATCCCGAACGAAGAACAAGTGAGATTGTTCCTTTTTCGAGGAATTTTTGTAGATGATAATAAAATAATACTTATTCCGTGTAATGCAAAACATTTGGTTATTTATTTGAAAGATGAGGATAATTTTAAATATTATTCTATCGAACAGACATGCTCAAATATGTTTCGAGGATATATGATAGAAGGGGATTTTTTAACCTTTATTCCCAATATGTATAATAAAATAGTCAAATTCAATTATAAAACTAATCAAATAAGATACGAAGCAGAGTGGAAATCGGAAGGTGAGAATACATCAGTAATTGGTAGTGGATGTAGGGATGAAGGAAAGTATTTGTTCGCGATTTGGGAAACCCCGTATATGTTAGTATATTGTACAGAAAAATATAAATTTGAAAAAAAACAACTTGATGATAACCTTAGAGTCTCGCAAATTGTAGCGATGGGAGATAAATATTATATATATGATATGAACAGCCAAGCAATAATTAGCTATGATAAAGTGAAATTAAAGAGATGTAAAGCAGTAGCAGTGGGTTATAAAGATGCATGGATGTTTCGATACAAAGACAAATTGGTGTTAAGTGCGGTTGAGAAAGATAGCTGGAATTTATATGATGAAAATTTGAACGAATATTTTAAAGAAGAAAATGAAGGATATAATAATTTTGTTTTAATGAATGATTATTATTGTATGGAATGGACAAAGGACATTCTCATAATTGGCAGAAATAAACTCCTTTATATAGTCATTCATTTCTTTTATCAAGGCCTCTCCCTCCTGAGTCAGTTGCTCATGGATGTCATCCAATGCGGCGCCATCCAGAACCATACGTGCCTCTTTCTTTTCCAGTTCTTCAATCTTCAGCTCAAGCGCATTGCGCTTTTCGATGAATTCATACAAAGCATTGTTTAGCGGTGTACCTTTAGCGGTGAGTTGAGAGTTGGATATGGAGACTTCAACTTTACCGTTCTCAAGTACAAGAGGCATGATAGCCTCATCATTCATGTAGAGCGTCACCATCATTACAGAGTCTGACGGGCCACTCGTTGAGAACAAACCGTGTACCACTTCGGCAGAGTCAATTGTTATCCATTGCCCGTCGCGGAGCGTTTTCAGGTATAACATCTTACCGTCGAGACTGGTCACCGATGACACACCCTCCACTTTATACTTGCGACTGCACGAAGCAAAAAGCACGAGCAAAAGCATTAAGGGCAAAATACGGTTCACATTTATGAAACACGATACAAAGGTACAACCTATTCGCGCTGTAAAGAAACTTTTTATCAATATTTAAATTTTGCTCTCTTTTTTCCATTAATAATCCTTATAAGGAGGGAGAAAAGAAAGGATATTTCATTTAGTTTACTTATTTTTGCAGTGATAAGTAACAAAATGTAAACCCTATTACTGAAACAAGATAGTCTCCTATGTCAACTTATGCTCCTTTTGCCAAGCCACTCTACGTCATGCTGAAACCGGTAGGGGCCGTTTGCAACCTTGCATGCGACTACTGTTACTACCTGGAAAAGAGCAAACTATACCAGAACAACCCCAAGCATGTAATGAGCGAAGAGTTGCTGGAAAAATTTATTGAAGAGTATATTAATTCGCAAACCATGCCGCAGGTAATGTTCACCTGGCATGGCGGGGAAACCCTGATGCGCCCGTTGTCTTTCTACAAAAAGGCGATGGAGCTGCAAAAGAAATATGCACGCGGACGCACCATAGACAACAGCATACAAACCAACGGAACCATGCTGACGGATGAATGGTGCGAATTCTTCCGTGAAAACAACTGGCTGGTGGGAGTTTCTATCGACGGGCCGCAGGAGTTTCATGACGAATATCGAAAAAACAAGCAGGGAAAACCCTCTTTCGTAAAGGTGATGCAAGGCATCAATTTATTGAAGAAGCACGGTGTAGAATGGAACGGAATGGCAGTAGTGAATGACTACAATGCCGATTATCCGCTGGAATTTTACAACTTCTTCAAGGAAATAGGCTGCCACTACATACAGTTTGCCCCCATCGTAGAGCGAGTATTCGGACATCAGGACGGACGACACCTCGCCTCACTCGCCGACCGGGAAGAGGTGGCTGAACTGGCGGACTTCTCCGTCAGCCCGGAACAATGGGGCAATTTCCTCTGTACTCTCTTCGACGAATGGGTGAAAAAGGATGTAGGCACATATTACATTCAGTTGTTCGACTCTACCCTGGCCAACTGGATAGGTGAACAGCCGGGGGTATGCACCATGGCAAAGAGCTGCGGGCATGCCGGAGTAATGGAATTCAACGGAGATGTATATTCCTGCGACCATTTTGTATTCCCCGAATATAAGCTGGGAAACATTTACCAGAAGACACTGGTGGAAATGATGTACAGTGAAAAGCAACAGGCTTTCGGGCAGATGAAACAGCAATCGTTGCCCACTCAGTGCCGTGAATGTGAGTGGCTGTTTGCCTGCAACGGCGAATGTCCCAAGAACCGTTTTGCACGGACGGCAAGCGGAGAACCGGGATTAAACTATCTATGTAAAGGGTATCACCGTTTCTTCAGTCATGTGGCTCCGTATATGGACTTCATGAAGAACGAGTTGATGAATCAACGCCCGCCCGCCAACGTAATGGATTTCATAAAATCAAACTCATAATAATCAAGTAAGAATGAAAATTAAGACCTATTTAGTGGCGCTCTCTGCGCTGGCGTTCGGTTCTGCAATGCGTGCCGACGAAGGAATGTGGTTGTTGCAGTTGATGAAACAGCAGAACTCCATTGAGTTAATGAAAAAGCAAGGGCTGAAACTGGAAGCAGACGACTTGTACAATCCGGGCGGAGTCTCACTGAAAGATGCGGTAGGTATCTTCGGAGGAGGCTGTACGGGTGAGATTATCTCACCGGAAGGTCTGATCCTGACTAACCACCACTGTGGCTATGCTTCTATCCAACAACACAGTAGTGTGGAACATGACTATCTGACAGATGGTTTCTGGGCTAAAAACCGTAGCGAGGAATTGCCTACTCCGGGATTGAAGTTCCAGTTCGTGGACCGTATTGAAGATATCACGGACATCGTAAACCAGAAAATCGCTGCCGGCGAAGTGACGGAAGTGAATGCAATGACCCGCCCGTTCCTCAACAAACTGGCTAAGGAATTATTCGAAAAAAGCGATCTGAAGGACAAGAAGGGCATCGAAGTACAAGCATTGCCATTCTATGCCGGTAACAAATATTACCTGTTCTACAAGAAAGTATACACAGACGTACGCATGGTAGCTGCTCCCCCCTCCTCTATCGGTAAATTCGGTGGAGAGACGGACAACTGGATGTGGCCACGCCACACGGGCGACTTCTCCATGTTCCGCATTTATGCTGA
>OGMR01001059.1_pt1 | contig 10725 bp, 9 predicted proteins | sample 1573251 | NCBI WGS metagenome assembly OGMR01 (sample SAMEA2581979, study PRJEB24529) | metagenome | biome: Human gut stool | place: China | collected 2011
CCCACCTGTGGTGTCGCCGGATTGTTCTGATTTAAAAATTCCCGTTCTGGTTTACTCGTCGCCTGTACTGCTACACGCGTTCCTTCAAGATCGGATAGTTGAAAAATATCACTGTCCGCATGCACCACAACAACCTGCCGACTGTTCAGATACGGTCCAACCCATGTATACTCTTCTTCCCGACCAGTCATCGTGAAGCTACCCCACAGACAATCCACGCTTCCTTCCTCCAGATATTCGTCCTTGTCCTCCCACACGATCTGTGTAAAGACCGGCTCGTATCCGATGCGGCGGCATGCCTCCTGCGCAAGCTCGACATCCACGCCTGCAAATTCACCATCCTCGTTGATATAATTAAACGGTTCATAGCTGTCACTGCCAATCACCAGCTGCGGCAGTTTTGACGACTGCTGTGTGCTTTCTGTCGCGGTTGATCCACAGCCCGCAAGCAGTACACACCCCGTCATACATGCAGCTATGATCTGACGAAGTTTCTTCATTCTCATTGGTTCTCCCCCTCTTTTTTCTCCCTACAATATTTTCTTATCATCGCGAACATCTTCTGCTCATCGAGTGGCTTTGACAAATGTTCACTCATCCCCGCTTCTTTGCTCTGCGTTGCCTGAAAATCCTGCATTGTATTATCTTTACTATTATCCCCTTTTTCTGTCTCAGGCGCAAGTAAAAATCGAAACTCGATTGAAAGGTCGTCCCCACGCCCTCTTCACTTGTAAAAGAAATCGTTCCACCAGCTCTTTCGCGATGGAAAGTCACACCGGCTGCGGCTGCCTGCGTCTCAACAAGCTCTCCCATCGTCTCTCCGCCATGCAGATGAACTCCAACACTCTCTGGAATCTTCAATCCCTCCCATGTATTTGTCTGTGGGAATAGAATGATATCCGTTGAATAAATCGTGCTGATTGCCTGTATGATCTGATATTGTTTTTCTATGTATTCGGTGTTTTTTCGTGCATATCGATAATGAATCATATGAAAAAATGATACAAACAGCAAATACAACAAAACCGCGTACGCCATTGTCGTTGTACGATATGTAAACACTTCGCCCGACGTATAAAATACATACAGATGATTGTCCTTGTAGCTCCGACGCATGACATACCATGTCTGTCTGTCCGTCCGACTTTATCTTCTGCATCGTATTATCGTCCCAGCCCTGTTTTTCCGCTGTCTCTACGACTGTTCCTGAAATGGTTTTATTTTTCTTTGTTTCATCATTACTATTTATGATAGAAGCGCCATCAGTGATAATGATGGTCGCCTCCATCGTAAAGTTATTTCCTGATAATAACGTATCTAACGATAATTCGTTATCTACTTCCTTATAGCCGGTGACATCCTCATAACAAAGCACCAATCCCGGCTGATCTTTCCGCGCCACAACCGCATACGCATAGGTTTTCTCATCCATCTCCGCATGCGAGAGCACCGATTTATTTTTTTATGTAAGAATTTCCCGAACTTCCGTGGTTGACAAATAATCCTTCCACATGGAATACTGGTTCGTGTCCGACTCTCCGACCGCATTCAGGTTCTTATCTTACATGTCGCATTACAGTATAAACATCAAATCTCCATAAGAAGGCATTGGCCACATCTCCTTATCGACGACCATCTCCAATGCGTCGACTGGAGTACGAAGTTCTGTCATGGCTGGCATGATCACATCCAGACAATATCTTGCACGTTCCGGACCTTCTTCCTTCTTCTCGATCTCAGCTGTTACCTCTGCCAGATGATTAAGTGCCTCATAGCTTTCTGCAAGCAGAGCTGATGTCTTCTCCAGAAGCTTCTCCTGTACGCTTACATTGTAAGTCTTGCCAGCTGCACGTACCTGGTTGACAGATTCTGCAAGTACGGTTGTGTATTTGACAACCGCTGGAATGATCTGCTTCGTTGCCATATCGATCATCGTTCTTGCCTCAATGTTGATTGCCTTCGCATAAATCTCATACTGGATCTCCGCTCTTGCCTCAAGCTCTGCCTTTGTAAATACCTTGAAATGCTCAAACATATCAATAGCTGCATCCGTCGTAAGCGCCGGAATTGCATCGACCATTGTCGGAAGGTTTGGAAGTCCTCTGCGCTTTGCTTCCTCCTGCCACTCCTTGGAATATCCATTTCCGCTGAAGATGATACGCTTATGCTTTTCTGTATATTCTACAATCAGCGCGTTTAATTCCTTGTCGAAATCCTCTGCCTTCTCCAGTCTGTCGCAGGCTTCTTCAAATGCCTCCGCTGCGATCGTGTTTAAAACGACGTTGCAGTTTGACAGAGAATCCTGGGAACCAAGCATACGAAACTCGAACTTATTTCCTGTAAAAGCAAATGGTGATGTACGGTTACGGTCAGTTGCGTCCTTGCGGAAATCTGGAAGCGTTGTAACACCCGTTGCAAACTTCTCACCCTTGATACTATGGGTTGCCTCTCCATTCTTCAGAATCTGGTCAAGCACATCCTCGAGCTGGTCGCCAAGGAATACGGAGATGACCGCTGGTGGTGCTTCATTGCCCCCCAGTCTCTGATCGTTTCCGACATCAGCCGCGGATACACGAAGTAGATCTGCATGCTCATCAACCGCCTTTAAGATACATGCAAGTACAAGAAGGAACATTTTATTCTCATGTGGATTCTTGCCTGGATCAAGCAGGTTAACTCCATCGTCAGAAGTGAGTGACCAGTTATTGTGCTTACCGGAACCATTTACCCCTGCAAACGGCTTCTCGTGAAGCAGGCAGCGCATACCATGACGACTTGCAACCTTCTTCAAAATACGCATCATGATCTGGTTGTGATCCTGTGCGATATTGACCGGTGCATAGATCGGAGCCAGCTCGTGCTGTGCCGGAGCAACCTCGTTGTGCTGTGTCTTCGCAGCGACGCCAAGCTTCCAGCACTCCTCATTGACTTCCTTCATATATGCACTGACACGCTGACGGATCGTACCAAGATAATGGTCATCCATCTCCTGTCCCTTTGGTGGCATCGCACCAAACAATGTACGTCCAGTGTAGATCAGGTCCTTACGCTTTAACCATTTTTCTTTATCAACAAGGAAATATTCCTGTTCGGCACCAACGGATGGTGTCACACGTTTTGCAGTTGTATTTCCAAATAATCTTAAGATACGGAGTGCCTGCTTATTAACTGCCTCCATCGAACGAAGCAATGGTGTCTTCTGATCGAGTGCCTCGCCAGTGTATGAACAGAATGCGGTTGGAATACAAAGGATCCCGCCTGCAGAGTCATGACGTACAAACGCTGGAGATGTACAATCCCATGTCGTGTAACCTCTTGCCTCAAATGTCGCACGAAGTCCGCCGGATGGGAATGAAGATGCATCTGGCTCTCCCTGGATCAGCTCCTTACCGGAGAACGATAACAATACCTTACCATTTTCCTTCGGTGCTGTGATAAATGCATCATGCTTTTCAGCAGTCACACCGGTCATCGGCTGGAACCAGTGACTGAAATGTGTTGCCCCCTTCTCGATCGCCCACTCCTTCATCTCGTGGGCTACCACATCCGCGATCTCCAATGACAATTCCTTGCCCTCTTCAATCGTCTCCTTGAGTTCTTTGTAAACCTTCTTCGGAAGTCGTTCTTCCATGACCGCGTCGTTAAATACGTCACAGCCAAACAGCTCTGTTACGTTTACATTTTCTTCCATGTTGTCTTCTAAACCTGTCCTTTCACGTTTCCTTAATTAATTTTGAAAGTTCTCCCCTTGTATTATTATTTTTTTTATAGTATATTTTATGAAGTTTGCTTTGTCAAACAATATAATAGGTAATATGCCGCTATTTTGAATCATCTGGCGGCATTTTTATTCAGGAGGGAAAATATATATGCAGCGAGAATCTTTCAAATCCCGCCTTGGTTTTCTGCTTGTATCGGCAGGATGCGCCATCGGTATTGGAAATGTGTGGCGTTTTCCATATGTTGCAGGGGAAAACGGAGGCGGTCTTTTTGTGCTCTTTTACCTGATCTTTCTGGTAATTATGGGGCTCCCGGTTTTAACAATGGAGTTTGCAGTCGGACGTGCGAGCCGCAAGAGTGCGGTGCTTGGATACAAGGCACTCGAAAAGCCCGGCAGCAAATGGCATATCCACGGCTGGTTTGCCATGGCTGGATGCTATCTGCTGATGATGTATTACACAACCGTATCCGGCTGGATGCTTTCTTATTTTTATAAGTTTGCCACAGGTGCTTTCCATTCTGGTATGGACACTGACGCGACATCTTCCGTATTCACAGATCTGCTCGGTGATCCGCTTCAGATGACGATCTGGATGGTCATTATCGTAGTCGCAGGATTTCTCATCTGCAGCCGCGGCTTGCAGAACGGATTGGAACGGATCAGTAAGTTCATGATGCTGGCATTGCTTGCACTGATCGTGATCTTAGTTGTACATAGTCTGACATTATCCGGTGCAAAGGAAGGCCTGAAGTTCTACCTTGTACCAAATGCAAAAACCGTATCCGAGGTCGGTCTTCGAAATGTGATCTCTGCGGCTATGAACCAGTCGTTCTTCACTCTGAGTCTGGGTGTTGCGGCAATGGAAATCTTCGGAAGCTACATGAGCAAAGACAATACGCTTGCCGGGGAGGGCGTCCGTATCTGTGCTCTCGATACATTTGTTGCAATCATGGCAGGACTGATCATCTTCCCGGCATGCTTCAGCTATGGCGTGGAAGTCGGTGCCGGTCCAAGTCTGATCTTCGTCACACTGCCAAATGTATTTGTAAATATGGCAGGCGGAAGAATCTGGGGAACACTGTTCTTCCTGTTCATGACATTTGCCAGCTTCTCAACGGTCATCGCTGTATTTGAGAACATCATTTCGTTCTGTATGGATATGTTCCATATCAGCCGGAACAAAGCGTCACTCATCAACTGCATCATCATCCTGATCGCGAGCATGCCTTGTGTCCTCGGTTACAATGTCTGGAGCAGTGTGCATCTGATCGGCGGTCGTGACGTACTCGACACGGAAGACTTCTTAGTTAGCAACCTGCTGTTGCCGCTTGGTTCACTCGTCTATCTGTTGTTCTGTGTTACCAAATGGGGATTTGGATTTGATAACTACATCGAAGAGGCAAATACCGGAAAAGGGCTTAAAATCAGCCGGAAATTAAAGCCGTATTTCCAGTTTATACTGCCGGTTTTGATTCTGATCATTCTGATTCAGGGATTGCTGTAGCCGGATCCGGGGAGATCGTTATACTACATTTTAAATAAAGCGAAAAGGATTTTACTGACATGGAAAAGCTCAAATATATAAAACCGAAACTTTTTAGCACTATGAAAACATATACAAAGGAACAGTTTGTGAAGGATATCGTCGCAGGTATCATCGTGGCGATCATCGCATTGCCTTTGTCGATCGCACTTGCCATCGCCTCCGGTGTCAATCCGGAGCAGGGCTTATACACCGCAATCATCGCAGGATTCTTCATCTCCCTGCTCGGTGGCAGCCGCGTGCAGATCGGCGGTCCTACCGCAGCATTCGTTGTTATCATCTACGGCATCATCGCCCAATATGGCATGACCGGACTTACAATCGCTACTTTTTTGTCCGGCATCATCATGATCATCATGGGACTGTGCCATTTCGGCAATCTGATCAAATTTATCCCGAAAACGATCACGGTCGGCTTTACATTTGGTATCGCAATCGGTATCTTCGCCGGACAGCTCAAGGACTTCTTCGGTCTGTCCATGGGGGCTGTACCATCCGAATTTGTTGATAAATGTGCTGCCTATGCGAAAGCATTTCACACGATTGACTGGATGACGTTCGGTATCGGTATGCTCGCGCTGCTGATCCAGATCTTCTGGCCAAAGGTATCTGCGAAGATTCCGGGCAGCCTGATTGCAATCCTTGTAACCACACTGATTGTCCAGCTCGGCAAACTTCCGGTTGCTACGATCGGGGATCTGTACACGATTAAGGCAGGCTTCCCGAAATTCGCCGCCCCGCAGCTTTCGTTCGCACTGGTGAAAGAGCTGATCCAACCGGCATTTACAATTGCAATCTTGGCTTCGATTGAATCGCTGCTTTCCTGTGTCGTATCCGATGGTATGATCGGTGGACACCACCGCTCAAATGCGGAGTTAGTCGGTCAGGGCGTCGGCAATATCATGTCGTCCCTCTTCGGCGGTATCCCGGCAACCGGAGCGATCGCCAGAACCGCAGCCAATGTCAAAAACGGCGGACGTACACCAATCGCCGGTATCGTCCATGCGATCACCCTACTGTTGATCCTGCTGTTCCTGATGCCGTATGCATCTATGATTCCGATGACCTGTCTTGCCGCAATCCTGATCATGGTTGCCTACAACATGAGCGGCTTCAAGACATTTGGCCACATGATCAAAACAGCACCGAAAAGCGATATTCTCGTCCTGATTACCACTCTGCTTCTGACGGTATTCTTCGATCTGGTTGTGGCTATCGAGATCGGTATGGTCATGGCAGCATTCCTGTTCATGAAGCGAATGTCTGATGTCGGCGAAGTGAAACCATGGATCTACAAGGAAGATCTGGACAAAAATGAGATTTCCGAGCACACTGACCTGAAGAATGTACCACGCAACACAATGGTATATGAAATTCTCGGTCCGATGTTTTTCGCGGAGACAAATGACTACCTTGCATTTACACACGAAAAGCACAAGAATGTTCTGATTCTTCGTATGCGCGATGTCCCGGCTATGGACATCACCGGACTGTAATCACTGGAAGAAGCATACAAAACATGCCAGAAGAAGGGCATCCACTTACTGCTCTCCCACGTGAATGAGCAGCCACGCCATGTAATGGAGAAAGCCGGCTTCGTAGAGAAACTTGGCGAAGAGAACTTCTGTGAGAACATCGATGTTGCGTTAGCAAAAGCGGCAACGTTTGATAATTAAACATTCTGCTTACCATAACAAAAAGCCCCGATTGCGTCTGTGGATATATTTCCAATCACACCTGACTGCAACAGGGGCTTTTGTATTATATAATTGCTTTGGTTTTCTCCATCACATCCTGCAGGATTTTCAGATTGTGCAACGTATCCGCAGTCTCCAGCGAATGGTTTGCATTCTCGTAGACATGCATCGGAACGTCCTGCGCTTCACTCATCCGGATCACTGCAGGCACATCACTCCACGGATCAGCCGTTCCGATAAATGCAGCCGCATGCTTCGGGGCAAAGTTGTAGGTTGCCGCAAGCGGCGTGTATAGGATATGGCGGAGTTCTGCTTCCGTTCCCGTTTCTTCGAGTTTCTGTGCATAGGCAGATGCGATAATCGTACCAACGCTTTTCGATACAAACAGCACTTCTGCATATGCTGTAAAATCAACATCTGCAAGCTGTGCTTCCGCCTGCGCATACAATGCATGGAAAGCTGCCTCCATCTTCTCTTTGTTCCCGCGGATATTTCCCGCCTGATAATCGTATTTCAAAGCGATCAGTTCATAGCCTGCCTCTCCCGCCAGTTTCCGGCTGTAATATAGGAGCGGCTTGTCCGCATGGTACCCGATTCCCGGGAAAAATATTGCCAGTTTCTTCATAGATTTGTTCCTCGTTTTTCTTTTTGATTGTATTATACGTCTTGGCATTTTTATCTCAAGCATATCTTTTATTGAATTGCATTTACATTTTCTGCTGTATAGCCTTTATAGTCAAGCTGCATTTCTTCTCCAATATTTAATCCCTGCATAAATGCATCATACTCTGGATTATCGACTGTTCGCGTCTCCCCAGTTGCACGATCTGTTATGTAATAGATACAACCATCCCCATCGAGATCCTGTTCATCCGGGAATTCATAACTCGACAATGATTTATCCCAGTTTGATACGTCATAAAGCAGGACAATCTGTCCATTCTCGAATTTACCGTACGTACATGGTCAAATACTGGATGGTCCCTGATTATGTGATATGTCAAATCTCACATAGCCTGTGGCATAATACGTCGCATAAGGACCCGTATTATATTTTACTTCTACGGTTTTTGTATCCGTATTATACGTATATGCAAGGTCCCAGTACCCAGCCACGCATGCAGCTAATCGTTTAAAAGTGAGTTCTGCTTTTCCATCTCCGTCAATATCTGCAATTGCAAACAAATCATCTTCAACCCAGTTAAATCCAGGTTCCGTAGTATCCCAAGAAACTCCATCCGTTCCCAATAATGTTCCCGTCGAAAGGCCAGACAGCAAAAACTCCTTGTACGCCGCTTTCGCCGCTTTGTCATAATCCATTTTTGATACACCAATGTCATTGGATTCGTCCATAGCAGCCACTCCTGCAACGCCAATCGCGATTTTCCCACCGATCGTACCAAGAAATCCTGCCAGTGATCCACCTCTAGCACTTCCACCTGTAACTTCCGGTCCTGCCGCCGCACTACCATCCCCTGTTTTAAATTTATTTTTTTGCTCCGTGTTGTTTGAATTCATTGGTTCTCCCCCCTTCGTAAAACATATTTGCTTATTATATGTACGATATTTTACAGTACACTCACAGGCTTTTATCTTTTTATTTAGAACTTCCCATCCGCATCCGGGATTGGACCACTATCCGTGTTCATATAGGAATTATCATCATATAAGGTCTTCCAGCTTGTCTTATATATATTTAAACCATCACCCAAGTCTTCATTTACCGTCGGTTTTATATATATTTCTGGCGCAGAATCAACAAGATTCTGCACTGCCGAAAAACCTGTTTCAACTGTGTTATCAAACATGCTTAATGCCTTTTCATCATGAATAAAAATTATTTGATATGCACTTCTACCTTCCCCATCTGCACTATATGTAATCTTTGCAATATCAAAGTTACAGGTTCCGCCTGCAATTCTCCATCTGATATTATAAACATATTTACACTCCAAAGCCTGTTCATTTTCAAAGTTTATCTTTTCTGCATTTTCATATATGATTCCATCATTATAAAGAACCGCGCTCTGACCATTGTCTCCATACCCATAATTGCAGGTGAAAATCTTTATAACGTTTCCGTCACGCATCGTAAATACATCCCCAATATCCATTCCTCCAATCACCGCGTTCCACTGACCAATTATTAACTCCTCCGTTCCATCCCCATCGAAATCATCAATCACGTAAAACGCATTTTTATTTTTACTCTTATCTGTAAAATTCTCGCTGGCTACATAGGTTGTTCCCTGTTCAATACACTGTCTTAAGTCTGCTAGCACCGCTTCATAGGAAGTATAATTCATAATAATTTCGTTTTCTGAAGCATCTCCCATTGTCGCCACAGCTGTCTTTTCGGTAGTCGACTGATTTTCTGTCACCGCATGATGCACACCAACGCCAATTGCTGCTACCATTGCAGTCCCAACGATACCGATTGCAATTTTTCCACCAATTGTACCAAAGATTGCTGCCACACCTCCACTCGTACCAGAAGCTCCGACACTTCCAGCCGCTGCACCCGTTGCTTCTCCCGCGGGCACACCAGCTCCAACTGAGGAAGCACCATTTGACACAGCTCCGGTTGCAGTTCCTTCTGCATCCATTCCGCTTACTGCTATCCCACTTCCTACTATCTGTCCAAATATGTCAGCCAACCATCCTGCAATGCTAATCGTGTCAATCCCAAGTGTATATGCAAGGAAATTCTGATATGCAATCCACATCCATGGCACTTCTGCCAAACGATATCTTCTGATATTGGAATTTCCATTTTCCGAATCATCCACAGGCGCCAGTGCGATTGTCTGCAAAATAGCTGTCCGTGTCTGACTCAGTGTATATCTGATATCCGAATCTTTACATCCTGTCTTCACTGCAATCTCTGGCACACTAACACCAAAATAATAATAGTCCTGAAAAACGACACGATCCATCGGTGACAACGTAGTTACAATTTCCTGCACTCTTGTAACAAAAGAAGTATCCAAAACTGCATCTTCCGTTATAGTTAACGCCTCATCTTCCACCGCATAATCATAAAATTTCCCGTCTACCGCCTGTTCATAAGTATTCTCAACAGAATCATTATGAATCTCTGTCCATCCATTTTCCTTCAGATATCCCAGTGCCTCCTCATTTGCAAGCTCTGCAGCCCATTGGTAAAATCCGTTGGTCTGTTCCAAGCTTGTCACATTCTGGTAGATTTTATCGTATACCTGTGGCACCAACGATGTCGCTACATTTGAATCATGGACAACTGTATGAAGCATCGTGTAGACCGTGTTTACTGTCTCATTATAAAAGCTTTCATACCCTCCAAAATCTCCATTTTTAAATTTGTTAAGTTGCTCTGTAATGATTGGATTCATTTACTCCCTCTGATTGTTCACTTAAATGTTTTTTTATTTAGAATTTCCCATCCGCATCTGGGATTGACGGATCTTCGTTCAGAATTGTTTCGTCCTCAAACAAAGGATGCCATTCCAGTTTTTTGTATGTAAATGACGCTTTATACGTCTCAAACTCCGAAGCGGAAACCTCCTGATAATAACCACTATAGTTTTCATCCCTCATTTGTCTTAGCAGAAAATCATAATCATAATTATCGTAATTGACTGTTCCATCCGAACCGCCATACACATACCATGTAGTGGCAATTACCTTGTAATATTTTTCACCACCACCTGTATCGATTTTCAAATATCCCACGCCTCCGCTAGACTCGTTATCCATATAATCAGAAATCAGTTCGAACTGGCTGT
>OGMR01001066.1_pt1 | contig 10675 bp, 6 predicted proteins | sample 1573251 | NCBI WGS metagenome assembly OGMR01 (sample SAMEA2581979, study PRJEB24529) | metagenome | biome: Human gut stool | place: China | collected 2011
TGTGAAGTAATGAATATATTGCATAATTCAGCCTCATTCGCTTTTATAACTGTATCATTATCCGCCTTTACATATACTGCAACTTCAAGCGAACTTCCGACTTTTTTATCGGCGCGAAGCGGTTCTATAGCTCTTGTTACGACTTCTCTTGCTTTTAATATTTTAGAAAAATCTTCTTCGAGCTTTTCATTATTCCATTCAGGTTTAGCCTTAACCCAATCCGAAAGAAGAATACTTTCAAGTCCGTGTCTCTGGCATTCTGGCACGCTCATCCAGATATCTTCCGCCTGATGAGGCATTACCGGAACAAGCATTCTGACTAAAGTTTGTAACGTTTCATACAATACTGTCTGACAGGCACGGCGTGACAATGATTTTTTACCTGCCGTATAAAGTCTGTCTTTTACAATATCAAGATAGAATGAACTTAAATCAACAGCGGCAAAATTTTGCAATTGCTGAAAATATTTATAGAATTCGTAATTGTCGAATGCCTCTGTTACACTTTCGATTAAGTGATTTAATTTATGAAGTGCAAACTTGTCGATTTCTTTTAAATCATTATATTGAACATAATCTGTTTTCGGATTAAAATCAAACAGGTTACCGACCAAAAATCTTGAAGTATTTCTTGTTTTCTTAAAAATTTCAGCAAGCTGTTTAATTATATTGTTTCCGATTTTCGTGTCATTTCTGTAGTCAACGGAAGCAGCCCACAATCTTAAAATATCAGCCCCGTAAGTTTTTATAATTTCATCGGGTCTTATGTAGTTTCCTAATGACTTTGACATTTTTCTTCCGTCCTCGCCGAACACAAATCCGTGAGTAAGAACAGATTTATAAGGAGCAATTCCCTGAGTGGCGATTGACGTTAAAAGTGATGACTGGAACCATCCTCTGTGCTGATCTGAACCTTCCAGGTACATTTCAACAGGAGTTGTGCCGAGTTCATCAGAGCGTTTGTTTACAACGGCGCGCCATGTTATGCCTGAGTCAAACCATACGTCCATAATATCATTTTCTTTACGAAAATGATTTTTACCGCATTTAGGGCATTTAAATCCTTGAGGCAATAATTCTTCTGCTGAGTATTTAACCCATGCATCCGAACTTTCTTTCTCGAAAATTTTGGCAACATTTTCGATTGTTTCGTCTGTAACGATAACTTCTCCGCAGTCCTCACAGTAGAATACAGGAATTGGAACACCCCATGCACGCTGACGGGAAATGCACCAGTCTGTACGACCTGCAACCATGTTTGATATTCTTGCTTCGCCGCTTGCGGGAATCCATTTTACACCTTTAATAGCTTCTAAAGTTTGTTCTCTGAATTTATCAACTTTTACAAACCACTGAGGTGTAGCTCTGTAAATTACAGGATTTTTACATCTCCAACAGTGCGGGTAACTGTGGTTTATATCTTGCTGAGCCAGCAATGCTCCGCAATTTTGAAGTTTTTCAATTACAATAGAATTTCCTTTGTAATACGGAACACCTTCTAAATCTTTATCTTTAACCGCATCAGTCCAAACACCCTTACTGTCTAACGGAGAGAATACTTCAATACCGTATTTGCATCCGACTTCATAGTCCTCAAGACCGTGTCCCGGAGCTGTATGAACAGAACCTGTACCGGCATCAAGCGTAACGTGTTCTCCTAAGATGATTGGAGACTTTCTGTCAACAAGCGGATGTTTTGTATTTAAAAGTTCTAAATCCTGTCCTTTGCAAGAGCCGAGAACTTTAATATCTGCTTCATCCCATTCCACATCTTTTAAGAAACTTGCTAAAAGTTCTTGAGCGGCCACATAGATATCGCCTTTATATTCAAAGAAAGTATATTCAAATTTCGGGTGAACACTTATTGCCATATTTGAAGGAATTGTCCATGGAGTTGTTGTCCATATTACTGCATAAATATCTTTTCCTTTAGTACCTTCAATAATATTGTTTATTTTGTTTGAGCTTTCTTCATCGAACTTAAATCTTACATAAATAGAAGTTGATGTATGATCTGCATATTCAACCTCAGCTTCTGCAAGAGCAGTTTCGCATGATGCGCACCAGTAAACAGGTTTCAATCCCTTTTCAACATATCCTTTCTTGTACATTTCACCGAAAACTCTTACCTGTTCGGCTTCAAAATCAGGGTTAATTGTTAAATAAGGATGATCCCAGTCTCCGAGAACGCCCAAACGTTTAAATTCACTTTCTTGACCTTTTAAGTTTTTATGGGCAAATTCACGGCATTTTTGTCTTAATTCTACTGGAGTTAAAGCATTTCTGCCGCCTTTAATATTTTTTACAACAGCATTTTCAATAGGAAGTCCGTGACCGTCATAACCCGGGACATACGGAGTATAGTATCCTGCCTGTGCTTTGTATTTTAATAAAATATCTTTAAGAATTTTGTTAAGCGCCGTACCGACGTGAATTTTTTCTGAGCTTAAATAAGGAGGTCCGTCATGCAAAATGAATTTATTTGTTTTATCACGCTGATTAATAATTTTATTATAAATATCATGTTCTTGCCAGAACTTTTGAATTTCAAGTTCTCTTACTGTCGCATTAGCTCTCATTGCCAGAGTAGTTTGAGGCAGGTTTAAAGTATCTTTATACTCTTTTTTTGTACTTGTTTCGTTACCCATACTTAATTATCCTTCTTTTATTTTTTCAATTGTATGCTGTATATCATTTCCAAGACTTTCCTGCTTGGACTGTTCCACAAATTCATTCATTTTATTGTAATCAAATTCTTTTTCCCAGCGTGCAATAACAACCGTGGCAACGCAATTCCCGACAAGGTTAATTGCAGTTCTTCCCATATCAAGAATTTGATCTATGCCTAAAAGTATTGCAACTCCGAGGATAGGAATGTTAAAGCTTGCAAGAGTTCCGGCTAGAACGATTAAAGCAACACGCGGCGCGCCTGCAATCCCTTTACTCGTAAGCATTAATGCAAGCATTATTATTACCTGCTGATTTAAATCAAGATTTATTCCGACAATCTGTGACGAGAATAAAACACCCATCGCAAGATAAATAGTACTTCCGTCAAGGTTAAACGTGTACCCTGTCGGCATTACAAAACCTACAATATTTTTCGGAACTCCAAAACGCTCCATAATTTCCATAGCTTTAGGAAATGCTGCTTCCGAGCTTGCCGTTGTGAATGCAAGGAGTGCAGGTTCCTGTACGGCTCTTAACAGATTTCTGAATGAAATTTTTACTATTTTGCAGGCAATAAAAAGTACAAGAAGTACAAACACTGCTAACGCAAAATACATTGCACCGATAACTTTAAAGTAACTTTTTAATACCGATAAGCCGTTAGCTCCTATTGTAGATGCGATTGCCCCGAATATCCCTAAAGGCGCAAAATACATTACGTATTCAGTAAATTTAAACATTATTTGAGAAACAGAATTTAAAACATCAATAACAGGTTTTGCGGCTTTCCCGACAGCAACCATTGCGAGTGCAAAGAATATTGAAAATACTACAATCTGCAATAAGTTACCCTGTGCCATAGCATCAATTATGCTGGTCGGAAAAATACTCGTAACCATTTCACTTATTGACGTATGCGCCTGTGTGGCAGCCATAAGTCCTGCTTCCTGCATGTGAATGGCATGCGGTGTGTTTCTCGTTACAAATCCTACTCCGGGCTTGAATATATTTGCCATTGTAAGCCCGATTATAAGTGCAAGTGTTGTAACCACTTCAAAATAAATTATTGTTTTAAGTCCGATTTTACCTAAACTTTTAGCATCTCCGTGTCCTGCGACCCCAACAACAAGTGTGGCAAAAAGCAAAGGTGCAATAATCATTTTAACCATTCTTAAAAATATAACTGCGAACGGTCTCATCTTAACTGCAAAGTCCGGGGCAAAATGACCTACAATGACACCTAAAATTAGCGCTAAAAATATCAGGGCTGTAAGTTTTGAATGTTTCAATGTAATACCTCTTATAAAATTATATTATAAACATAGACATGTGTATAATTTCCTGTAACGTTTCGTAAAAGTTTTGTAACAAGTTTACCCATGCCAATATTAAATTGATGTAATATTGTTGAATAGACATGTTGAAAGGAATATAATAATAAATATAAAGTAAGGGGAGGTTAATGTGACAGATACCACATGTATGGAAAAGTTGAATTTATCGGACAATGCAATTAAGGTTCTTGAAAAAAGATACTTAAAGAGAGATAAAGAGGGAAACTGTGTTGAAACTCCTGCGGATATGTTCAGACGAGTTTCTGATACTATTGCGTCAGGTGATTTAAAATTCGGAAAATCACAGTCGGATGTTGATAAATTATCTGACAGATTTTATAAAGCTATTACTAACAGATATTTTATGCCTAATTCTCCGACATTAATGAATGCCGGCAGAGAATTGGGGCAATTGGCGGCTTGCTTTGTTCTTCCGGTAGAAGACAGTCTTGAAGGTATTTTTGAAACAGTTAAAAATACTGCGTTAATTCATAAATCAGGCGGCGGAACAGGATTCTCTTTCTCGAAATTAAGACCTAAAAATAGTGTTGTACGTTCAACTATGGGTGTTTCATCTGGTCCTGTTTCATTTATGGAAGTGTTTAATGCGGCAACCGAAGCTGTTAAGCAAGGCGGCACAAGACGCGGCGCAAATATGGGTATTTTAAGAGTTGACCACCCTGATATTTTAGACTTTATCGAATGTAAAAGCGATAATAATAAATTAAATAACTTTAATATTTCCGTTGCAATTACTGACAAATTTATGGAAGCTTTAAAAGCGGGAACAGATTATGAATTAATCAATCCGCAAAACAATACCGTTGCAGGTAAATTAAGTGCTAAAAAAGTATTTGATATGATTGTTGACGGCGCATGGAGAAACGGTGAACCAGGTATTATCTTTATTGATAAAATGAACGGTGACAACCCTACACCGCTTGTCGGACAAATCGAATCCACCAACCCTTGCGGTGAAGTTCCTCTGCTTGCGTATGAAGCTTGTAATTTAGGCTCCATTAACCTCGGCAGAATGGTAGAAAACGGAGAAATTAACTGGGATTTACTTGCAGAAACAACTAGAACTGCAATAAGATTTTTAGATAACGTAATCGCTGTTAATAATTACCCGCTTCCTCAAATATCCGAAATGGTTCAGAATAACAGAAAAATCGGTCTTGGTGTAATGGGATGGGCTGATATGCTTATGAAACTCGGACTTTCCTATGCATCAAAAGAGGGTACCGCACTTGCAGGACAGGTTATGGAATTTATTGATTACGAATCTAAATGTGAATCAATCGAACTTTCTAAAGAAAGAGGAAGATTTAATAACTTTAAAGGCAGTGTTTATGACGCTCCGAATTATTTATATAACAAATACAAAGGTAAATCTGCAGGTAAAATTTCCGATGAACAATGGAAAGAACTTGATGAACAGATTGCAAAATTCGGTATCAGAAATGCTACAACAACTTGTATTGCTCCTACGGGAACAATTTCAATGATAGCATCGGCATCAGGCGGTGTTGAACCTCTGTTCGGTCTTGTATTTTCAAGATTAATTATGGACGGAACAGAAATGCTTGAGGTTAACCCGATATTTAAAGATTATGCTGTTGAACATGGCTTCTATTCCGAAGCTTTGATGAAAGAAATTGCAAAAACAGGTTCAGTTGCACATGTTGACGGAGTTCCTTCTGATGCAAAACATATTTTTGTAACAGCTCACGATGTATCTCCCTACTGGCATGTTAAAATGCAGGCTGCGTTCCAGCTTCACACAGATAACGCGGTTTCTAAAACAGTTAACTTTGAAGAACATGCTACGCGCAAAGATATTGAAGAAGCTTATATCTTAGCTTATGAAAATAACTTAAAAGGTATAACTGTTTACAGAAACAACTCACGCCAGTTCCAGCCGATGAACCTCGATGACAAAAAGAAATCGGAAGAAGCAAAAGTTGAAGAAACTGTTGCTGAAGAAGTTTCGGAAGAACCGACAGGAGAAATTAAAACGGTAAAATGCCCCGAATGCGGAAATGAAATTCAAATGGCAGAAGGATGCTTTATTTGTCTGAAATGCGGATATTCCGGATGCTCATAGCGCGAGTGAGCTGAGGGCGATAGCTTTGCGGTGTCGGCTTGCGTGAGCAAGACGACACCGCAAAGACAAGACCCGTTAAATGCGAACGAGTAAGAGCCGCTCCAACACCCCGACCGCGACTGAAAACGTCTGGGGCGCCGGCCTCAAGGACGCCAAGCGTCAGTCTCCGTCCACGGCTCTCGCCGACGTCGCCCAGTCCGTCACGGGCGTCATCCTCGGCATCTTCCTGTTCTGCCACATGGCCTTCACGTCCTCCGTGCAGATCAGCAAGGACCTCTTCGCCAACCTGATCAACACCTCCGGCGGCATGTTCATGTTCGCTGAAGAACAGGCTTGGCTGCACGTCGTCTTCGTCGGCTTCATCACGCTCTGCGTCGTGATCCACGCCTTCTGCGCCCTTCGCCGCTTCCCGACGTCCTACCATCAGCTCCGTGACATCAAGGCTCACTACAAGATGCTCCGTCATGAAGACACGACGCTCTGGATGGTTCAGCTCGTCACGGCCTTCCTCCTCTTCATCTTCGTGTTCCCGCACCTCATCTCCATGCTCTGCAACCCGCATGGCTTTGACGTGAACCTGATCGGCGTCCACACCCATCACATGGGCATGATCTACACGTTCGTGTTCCTCGTCATCACGGAACTCCACGGCATGATCGGTCTGTACCGCCTCGCCGTCAAGTGGGACATCTTCGCCAAGAACCCGGAAACGGACATCATCGACCAGCGCAACGGCGACCGCGCCGGTCTTCGTAAGACCTTCCTCTTCATCGCCCTTCTCATGATCGTCTGCGGCACGCTCACCGCCTGGAAGAACTACTCCATCGGCGCTGAACTGATCGAGAACGGCCAGGAAGCCACGCGTTACGTCCTCGCTGACGAAAACAACTGGTGGAAGTAATCAGTACTCGGGCTGACAGCGAAGTTCTCCTTCAGCCAACTGAATACTGACCAAAAAAGAACTCCCGCGGGACTTGCTCCGGCGGGAGTTTTTTCATACCCTCTCGGCATGACCACCATCAAATCCACCCGCACGCCTCTCTGGAGCCGCCTCGCACAGACGCTCGCAGGCGACATACTCTCGGGGCGCCTCCCCGTCGGCAGTCTCCTGCCCACGGAGGCCCAGCTCATGAACGACTACGGCATGAGCAGGCACACCGTGCGCTCCGCACTCGCGGAGCTCGTCCATCTGGGGCTCATCAGGCGCTCTCCGCGCCGCGGCACGATCGTGACGGGTGACGGACGCGGAGCCGAATTCACGGCCAGCCTCGTCCCGTCGCTCCCTGCCGACGCAGGCGGGCGCACGCTTCTGAGCATCCGCCGCATGATCTGCGACGAGGACACGGCCGCCCGCACGGGCTTTGCGCTTCTCACCCCGCTCATCACGCTCACCATGCTCACGAAGGGACCCGACGGTCGTGCCGTCGCCCGCACCGAGCTCTGGGTGCGCGACGCCGCAAGGGACCTCATCCCATACCTCACGCCGCAGAGCCCGCGCTCCGTCCTTGCGCTTCTCGAGAAGCATGCGGGCGTGCGCTGCCGCTCCATGCACCAGAGCGCCGAAGCCGCCGCACTCGACGAGGCGTGCTCGAAGCTCTTCGGCGTGCCCGAGGGCTCTCCCGCACTCGTCGTGACCCGCACCTATCTCGACCGCCGTCCGGTGCCGCTCATTCACGCCGTCGAAACGCGCCCCGCCGGCGTCAGGGCCTGCGAGACGGTCTTCCTTCGATCGACAGCCGCACGGACGGCCGAACATGAGGGCTCACCCGCATCGGAACCTATACCAACGGACTAATCGAAACCGACTTTCGACCGATTTTCTTCGTAGGGCGAAGTGCCTATCATGGCTGACACCGTGATCAAACACCCTCAAGCCATGCTTCAGCTTCGTCTTTCCAACTTCAGTGTCGCCTATCAGGGCATTCCCGCCGTCGTCAACCTCTCCCTCACGCTCACCGCGGCGACGGTCAATCTTGTAACGGGCGTGATCGGCGCAGGAAAGACCACGCTTCTCAAGGCCCTCTCGGGCATGATCGGGCACACGGGCAGCATCGAGCTCACCGAGGGCGCCAGGCGCTTCGGTGCCGATGGCGCGGGCGCCCTGCTCCAGCCCCTTTCGCGCAGCCTCATCTCCCCCTACATGACGGTCACGCAGTTCCTGCAGATAGGCCTCATGCAGAACACCTGGCAGCTTCCGCCCGATGCAGGCGAACGCGTCACCGACGCACTGGCCCGCTGCAGGCTCGAGCCCCTCGCACACTCCCCGATCTCCGTCCTCACGCCCGAACAGTACCGCCTCGCCGAGGTCGCGCAGCTCTTCGTACAGCAGCCGCGCGTCATCCTTCTTGACGAGCCTTCCCGCTGTCTTTCAGCCGAATCGGCGACATCAGTATTAACCTGTATTTCCAAGTGGGTACGAGACACCCGCAACATCGCCGTGGTGGCCGCCGAGGGCGTCATCCCCGCCGCAAACGTCGACCGCATCCTCACGCTTGAGCGCGGCAAGCTCATGAACGCCTGATTTTCCTAGGGGCGCATGGAGAAACGTTAAGAACGCCCCCGAACCTACCTCCTTATCAAAGGATCCTTGATTCTTGCCCGAACTAAGGCATCCTCCTTATTCAGTCTCCTTAGAAGGAGGTAGATAATTAGTGATAGAAATCGTCCGCCCGGACCAGTGGCAAAACTTTGTCACAAGGCGGACGCTCATCATGGCCGCCAAACCCCTGCGGCCGTCACTTACTGAATAAGGCAAAGACATCATGGCTCAGACTCCCGCATTTAAATATGCGCCCATGTTCCAGACCGGCGAAGACAAGACCGAATACTATCTTCTGACGAAGGACCACGTCAGCGTCGGTGAATTCGAAGGCAAGAAGATCCTCAAGGTCGAAGCCGAAGGCCTCACCAAGCTGATCAACCGCGCCTTCCACGACGTGAACTTCATGCTCCGTCGCGAACACAACGAACAGGTTGCCAAGATCCTCTCCGACCCTGAAGCCACGGCCAACGACAAGTACGTCGCCCTGATGTTCCTCCGCAACGCCGAAACCGCCGCCAAGGGCATCCTCCCGTTCTGCCAGGACACGGGCACGGCCATCGTTCACGGCGAAAAGGGCCAGCAGGTCTGGACCGGCTACTGCGATGAAGAAGCCATTTCCAAGGGCGTCTACAAGACCTACACCGAGGAAGCCCTCCGCCAGTCCCAGAACGCTCCGCTCACGATGTACGAGGAAGTGAACACGAAGTGCAACCTTCCCGCCCAGATCGACATCGAAGCCACCGAAGGCGCCGAGTACAAGTTCCTCTGCGTGGTCAAGGGCGGCGGTTCCGCCAACAAGTCCTACCTCTATCAGGAAACGAAGGCCGTCCTCAACCCGGCCAAGCTCGTTCCCTACCTCATCGAAAAGATGAAGAGCCTCGGCACGGCCGCCTGCCCGCCGTACCACATCGCCTTCGTGATCGGCGGCACCTCCGCCGAACGCACGATGCTCACGGTGAAGCTCGCCTCCTGCCACTACTATGACGGTCTGCCCACCACCGGCGACGAAACCGGCCGCGCCTTCCGCGACGTCGAGCTCGAACAGCAGCTCCTCGAAGAAGCCTGGAAGATCGGCCTCGGCGCCCAGTTCGGCGGCAAGTACATGGCCCACGACATCCGCGTCATCCGCCTGCCGCGCCACGGCGCCTCCTGCCCGATCGGCATGGGCGTCTCCTGCTCCGCCGACCGCAACATCAAGTGCAAGATCAACGAAGAAGGCATCTGGGTTGAAAAGCTCGACGACAATCCCGCCCGCCTGATCCCCGAAGAACTCCGCAAGCCGGGTGAAGCCGGCGGCGTCACCATCGACCTGAACCGCCCGATGAAGGAAGTTCTCGCCGACCTGACGAAGTACCCCGTCTCCACGCGCCTGCTGCTCAACGGCACGATCATCGTGGCCCGCGACATCGCCCACGCCCGCATCAAGGAACGCCTTGACCGCGGCGAAGGCCTGCCCGACTACATCAAGAACCATCCAGTCCTCTACGCCGGTCCCGCCAAGACGCCGGAAGGCTACGCCTGCGGCTCCATGGGCCCGACAACCGCCAACCGCATGGACCCGTACGTTGATCCGTTCCAGGCTGCCGGGGGCTCCATGGTCATGATCGCCAAGGGCAACCGCACCCAGGTCGTCACCGACGCCTGCAAGAAGCACGGCGGCTTCTACCTCGGCACCATCGGCGGCGTCGCTGCCGTGCTCTCGAGCGACTGCATCAAGAGCATCGAATGCATCGAGTATCCGGAACTCGGCATGGAAGCCGTCTACCAGATCCGCGTCGAAAACTTCCCGGCCTTCATCCTGGTCGACGACAAGGGCAACGACTTCTTCCAGCAGCTCAAGCCTGTCACGATCGCCTGCAAGAAGGCCTGATCTCCGGCTCACTGACTAACTGAAGTCACAAGGGCGTCCTTTCATACGAAAGGACGCCCTTTCACTTTGGGAATACCCTTTTAGAGGTTAGGGTTAACCCAAATCCAAATCATCTGAAGGCAAAAACGGGCGGAGAAGTCACGCGCCGCAAC
>OGMR01001069.1_pt1 | contig 10655 bp, 10 predicted proteins | sample 1573251 | NCBI WGS metagenome assembly OGMR01 (sample SAMEA2581979, study PRJEB24529) | metagenome | biome: Human gut stool | place: China | collected 2011
CTACGACGGTCTGGTGGATCTCATGGCCCACTTTCACGCCGTGCTGGACTATCCGGACGAGGACATCGAGGATCTCCAACGCGAGCAGATGCTGGACACCCTGCGCCGGGCACAGGCCGCGCTGGACGAAGCAGGATTTTCGGACATCACCCTCTGCCCGGAGACGATGGGCAAGATCGGCCAGCTGGGCACACTGGACGAAGTGCTGGCCCTGTGCCGTGTGGACAGGCGCATCACCCCCTGCATCGACTTCGGCCACCTCAACGCCCGGACGCTGGGCGGCATCGCTTCCAAGGCCGATTATGCCGCGATCCTCGACCGGATGGAGGAGGCCCTCGGCGACGCGCGGGCCAGGCAGTTCCAGGTCCATTTCTCCCGCATCGAGTATACGGCGGGCGGCGAAAAGCGCCACTGGACCTTTGCCGAGACCCAGTTCGGCCCGGAGCCGCAGCCGCTGATGGAGCTGCTGGCGGAGCGCAGGCTCGAACCCGTCATCATCTGCGAAAGCGCCGGGACACAGGCGGAGGATGCGCGGACGATGGCGGAGATGTATGGAAGGGCGAACCCTCTCCGTCAGCGCTGACGCGCTGCCACCTCTCCCAAGGGGAGAGGCATTGGCAGGCCGGTGTTGGCCTTGCTGGCTGCCTGGGTCAATGCAATGGGAAACCTGCGGGCCTTGCAGCAACGGCAAGCTGCTGCTGGCAAGGAGAACAGGGCCCGGCAGCAGGAGAGCCGCAAGGCGACAATGCACGGACTTTCCCGGTCTGCCAAAGGCTCCCACACTGGGGGAGCTGTCACCGCAGGTGACTGAGAGGGTTTTTTTCTGTTTTCACCGTCTTTTTTGGTCAAACCCCTTGCCAAATCGTGCGGGATTGAGTAAAATAAATAGAGATATGCGTCAAGCATCAATGAGATTTTACTAATGGAGGAATTCCTATGATTTCTGCAGGCGAGTTTCGCAACGGCGTGACCTTTGAGCAGGACGGCCAGGTTCTTCAGGTCGTTGAGTTCCAGCACGTCAAGCCCGGCAAGGGCGCTGCCTTTGTCCGCACCAAGACCAAGAACGTGATCACCGGCTCTGTGGTTGAGACCAGCTACAACCCGACCGCAAAGTTCCCGCAGGCTTTCATCGAGCGCAAGGATGTCACCTACAGCTACGAGGATGGCGATCTGTACCACTTCATGGATGTTGAGACCTACGACGACATTCCTGTCGGCGCGGCTGACGTGCCCGATAACTTCAAGTTCTGCAAGGAGAACGAGCTGTGCAAGCTGCTGAGCTACAAGGGCAAGGTGTTCAGCGTCGAGATCCCCAACTTCATCGAGCTGGAAGTCACCCAGACCGAGCCGGGTGTCAAGGGCAACACTGCTACCAACACCCTGAAGCCCGCTACCGTCGAGACCGGTGCTGAGATCCGCGTCCCCCTGTTCATCAACGAGGGCGACCACATCCGCATCGATACCCGCACCGGCGAGTATATGGAGCGCGTCTGATCATTTGTCGCATACCGGGCAGCGGGCAACCGTTTGCCCGGTTTTTGTATTACAAACAAGGAGGGCATTTCAGATGGAACTGAACAAGAAAGCAGCCTACCTGCAGGGCTTAGTGGACGGTCTGGGCGTGGATGAGAGCACCAAGGAGGGTAAGATCATCAAGGCCATGGCTGCTCTGCTGGGCGAGATGGCCGATGCCATTGCCGCCATGGACGAGGATCTGACCCACGCCTACGACCAGATCAACGATCTGAGCGAGGAGCTGGAGGATCTGGAAGCCGACCTGTACGAGGACGAGGATGCCGAGGACGAGGACGACGACGCAGCCGACGAGGATGAGGATGCGGGAGATGACGACATCGCCAGCGAGCCCTTCTACGAGGTAGCCTGCCCCGCCTGCGGCGAGACTGTCTACGTCAGCGAGGATGATCTGGATGCAGGCGAAGCCAACTGCGCCCACTGTGGTGTGACCTTTGAGGTTGCACTGGAGGACGAGGAGGACGAATCCAAGGACGTCCCCGTGCAGTACGAAGTGACCTGCCCTGCCTGCGGCAGCACCGCCGTATTTGAAGAGGACGAGCTGCTGGACGGCGCACCCAAGTGCCCCAACTGCGGCGAGCCGCTGGACTTTGAGGTGACCGAGGAGTAAGATTTTCTCTTATTCTTGTGAAAATGGGATCCAGAAAATAGCGCTTTTTGCTGCTGTTTTCCTTTACGACCCCGCTCGTGAAAAGGCAATTTTGGAAAATCCGCAGATTTTCCCAAATTGCAACTAAAAAATAAAATTCCTTATAAAAAATGCAATGCCGGGCAGTCCGCAGACTGTCCGGCATTGTTCATTTTAATTTGATTCAGCGAGTCTCGTTGGCCTTCTGCAGCCAGATGCCGCCAATGTCCAGTGCGTTGTACAAGCCGTGCTTGGTGGTCTGGCGCGCTACGCGCTCCTGCGGTGCCTTGGTGGTATCGGTAGAAAGCAGCATCAGGTGTACCTTGTCGGCTACCTGCTGCTCGCCCACCGGGGTGGTGGTCAGGATCTGCAGATACAGCACATAGGGATCGGTCATGCTGCCGTAATACAGCTCGTTGTCCTTGCGGACGAGGGGCTTGCCTTTATAAGTCAGTTTCGGTGTATATGCCATCGTGAAAGCCTCCCTGTCGTTTGATTCATCTTAGTATAACACATTCTGCCTATGGGATGCAAGCGTTTGCGGCAGTGCTCTGTCAGTTTTGCACCAAAACAGCCCCGTACCGTGCAAAACCGGCAGCACATTTTTGGCAAATGGGGTTTGCTGTTGGGTGCAGTTATGCTATACTATAAATAGAACAGCCCGCATTCCGGGCCGGAAGTGAGGGAACGACAATGGCAGATTATCAGGAATACCGGCGGCGCATCCTGCACCGGCGCTGGCGCAGGGTATTTATCATCGTCGCCCTTCTGGCGCTGGTGGCGCTGCTGAGCGCCATCGGCATTCTGTGGAAGGTGCTGCACCGGGAGCGCGTGGATACCGCCCTGAGTCAGAACACCATTCTGCGGCAGGTGACCACGGACAACACATGGAATACGGTCAGCTACCCGCTGGCGCGGCAGCTCCGGGTGCAGACGCTGGAGGACAGCACCGAGACTGCGCTGGACTTCCGCATGGCGGCGCTGCCGGCCAGCGCTCCGGTGGAAAAAAGCTGGTTTGCACAGGTCAGTTTTGTGGGCGACAGCCTGACGCAGGGGCTGCAGATCTACGATACCGGTCTGCCCGGGGCGCAGTTCTGCGCCTATAAGGGGGTGGGCCCCAACGCCTTTGTCAACGGCACCAGCTGCAAGCGGGCAGACGGCGTGACGGAGATCCCGTTGGACGCTTTGACCGCCCAGCAGCCCAAGGCCGTCTATGTACTGCTGGGCAGCAATGTGCTGGGACGGGACACCGATTACACCAGTTTTCTGACCTACTACCGCCTGATGCTGGATATGATCAGTCAGGCGCTGCCGGATGCAAAAATTTATGTGCAGTCCATCACGCCGGTAAGGCCGGAGGTGAGCGCACAGGAAAACCACGCAGGGCTGAACCGGGACCGCCTGTGCCGCATCAACAACGAACTGGCCGCCATTGCACTGGAAAAAGATTGCTACTTCCTCAACCTGTGGGAGGTGCTGGCAGACGAAAACGGCGATCTGATCGAAAGCTACGCCCAGCCGGACGGTTACCACATCAAGCCGGAGGGCTATGCCGCATGGGTGGACTACCTTTGCAGCCACACCATGGAGTAAAAAGAACATAAAAGGCGCTGTCCCTGCGGCCAGCGCCTTTTGTGTTTATCAGTTTTTTATCAGAACAGGCCGGTGATCTTGCCGTCGGCGTCCACGTCGATGTTCACGGCGGCGGGCTTTTTGGGCAGACCGGGCATGGTCATGATGCTGCCGCAGATCACCACCACAAAGCCTGCACCGGCGGCCAGACGCACCTCGCGCACTTCCATGGTAAAGCCGGTGGGGGCACCGGTCAGCTTGGCGTTGTCGCTGAAGCTGTACTGGGTCTTGGCAATGCAGACGGGCAGGTCGCCGTAGCCCATCTCGGTCAGCTCGGCCAGCGTCTTGCTGGCGGCGGCGCTGTAGTTTACGCCATCGGCGCGGTAGATCTTGGTGGCAATGGCGTTGATCTTGTCCTTCAGGGGCATCTCCAGCGGGTAGGTGTACTGGATGGGACGATCCTCCAGAATCTCCAGTACCTTTTCAGCCAGTGCCTTGCCGCCCTCGCCGCCCTTGGCGAACACCTCGCTCAGCACGCAGGGCACGCCCTGCTCGGCGCAGACCTGCTCCACATAGGCCTGCTCCTCGGCGGTGTCGGTGGGGAAGGCGTTGATGGCAACCACGACCGGCAGACCGAAGCCGTTCTTCAGGTTGTCGATGTGACGGATCAGGTTGGAAGCACCGGCCTTGACAGCTTCGAGGTTGGGCTGGTTCAGATCGGCCTTGGCTACGCCGCCGTGGCTCTTGAGAGCGCGTACGGTAGCCACCAGCACACAGGCAGAGGGAGCAATACCGGCATAGCGGCACTTGATATCCAAGAATTTCTCCGCGCCCAGATCGGCACCAAAGCCTGCCTCGGTGATGGTGTAGTCTGCCAGCGAAAGGCTGAGCTTGGTGGCCAGCACACTGTTGCAGCCGTGGGCAATGTTGGCAAAGGGGCCGCCGTGGATGATGGCGGGGTTGTTTTCCAGCGTCTGAACGAGGTTCGGGTCCAGTGCGTCCTTCAGCAGGGCGGTCATGGCACCGGCTGCGCCGATCTCACCGGCGGTCACCGGCTTGCCGTCGTAGGTGTAGGCGCATACGATGCGGGACAGCCGCTCCTTCAGGTCGGAGATGCTGGTGGCCAGGCAGAAGATGGCCATGACCTCGCTGGCGACGGTGATATCAAAGCCGTCCTCACGCGGGGTGCCGTTGACCTTGCCGCCCAGGCCGTCCACGATGAAGCGGAGCTGGCGGTCGTTCATGTCCATGCAGCGCTTCCAGGTGATGCGGCGGGGATCGATGTTCAGCGGGTTGCCCTGCTGGATGCTGTTGTCGATCATGGCAGCCAGCAGGTTGTTGGCGGTGCCAATGGCGTGCAGGTCACCGGTAAAGTGCAGGTTGATATCCTCCATGGGCACCACCTGTGCGTAGCCGCCGCCGGCAGCGCCGCCCTTTACGCCGAACACGGGGCCAAGGCTGGGCTCGCGCAGGCAGAGCATGGTCTTTTTGCCCAGTGCGTTCATGGCGTCGGCCAGACCTACGCTGGTAGTAGTTTTGCCCTCACCGGCAGGGGTGGGGCTGATGGCGGTGACAAGGATCAGCTTGCCCTGCTTTTTGGCGTTGTGGATCAGCCGGTGGTCGATCTTGGCCTTATAGCGGCCATAGGGGATCACACTTTCCTCCTCCAGACCCAGCTGGGCGGCGATCTGGGTGATGGGCTTCATTCTGGCTTCCTGCGCGATCTCGATATCGGTCTTCATACAGACATCCTCCTTGATAGCAAAAAAGGGCAGCTTTGCGCAGCAATTGCGCAAGGCTGCCCAGACGGTCGGCATTGACATCCCATGCACCCCTGCACTGTGGTGCTCCACAAGGTTCCGTCAGCAGGGATGCGGTCTATGCTGTAAAGATAGCACACCACCGGGGTGTTTGTCAAGGAGGTACAGTTACAAAAATCACCCATAAATGCATAAAATTTTTTGCGTTATCCAAGGGTTTGTGCTATACTTATTCTGGGTTATTATGAAAACAACGACAGAAAGCAGGAAATCCGTTTATGCTGCAAAATCCTCAGTTACATTATCTGGACAACGCGGCCACCACCATCGTAGCGCCCGAGGTGGCGGACGTCATCGACAAGGCCATGCGGGAGCACTGGGCAAACCCTTCCAGCCTGTACGGCCCGGGCGCGCGCAGTGAAGAAGCTCTGAACGCCGCCCGCGCCGCCGTAGCGCGCACGCTGGGCTGCAAAAGCCGGGAACTGTACTTTACCTCCTGCGGCAGCGAGAGCAACAATCTAGCGCTGCTGGGCGCGGTGCAGACCCGCACCTTCGGCAAGGGCATCGTGGTGTCCGGCTTCGAGCACCCCAGTGTGCAGCGGCCGCTGGAGCGGCTGGCAAAGCAGGGCTACGACGTTACCGTGGTAGCTCCCCGGGCAGACGGCACGCTGGACATTGCCGCCATGCTGGAGCGGGTGGACAAGAACACCATCCTTGTGGCCTGCATGATGGTGAATAACGAAATCGGCACCCGCAACGATGTGGAGCGCCTTGCCGCCGAGGTAAAGCGCCGCAACAGCCGCACCATCGTCCATGTGGACGCGGTGCAGGCGTGGATGCGTGTGCCCATCAAACTGGACAACATCGATACACTCTCGGTAAGCGGCCACAAAATCCATGCCCCTAAGGGCATTGGTGCGCTCTACCTCTCCGACCGACTGGTGCAGGCCTTCCAGCCGCCCTATCTGGGCGGCGAGCAGGAGCGGCAGATGCGCCCCGGCACCGAAAACCTGCCCTACGCTATGGGGCTGGCCGCAGCGGCCACCCGTCTGGCCAAGACTATGAAGAGCCGCGACGCTGCCATGCGTGCGCTGAACCGGCAGCTGCGGGAGGGGCTGAAGGCCTTCCCGGAGGTGGTCATCAACAGCCCGGAGAACGCCGTGCCCGAGGTGCTGAACTTCAGCGAGATGTGCATCAAGAGCGAGACCATGCTGGCTTTTCTGGCCGAAGAGCAGATCTACGTCTCCTCGGCCAGCGCCTGTGGGCGCGGTCAGCCCAGCCACACGCTGGCAGCCATGGGGCGCGACCCGCTGGCCATCGATACCGCCATCCGGGTGTCCTTCTGCGCCGACAACACCCCGGAGGATGTGGACGCCTTCCTCAACCGCTTCGAGGACGGCATGAAGCATTTGCAGAAGATCAGAAAGTAAAAACGGAAGCCGCAGAACGGCTGACAGCTTTCTCTTCAGACACGAATCGGGCCATTCCATCGCCCGCCCTATTGCCTGCGGCAACAGGGTCCCACCCTCGGATCATTCGCTGGTGAAACTCCCGGCCGAACTGACCCGGTAACAGGGATGGGACGATGATAAAATCAGCCTGCCGCGCCGGCCTGCCGTTTCTGCGAGCCGACGCGGCTTTTATAAAGGATTTCAGCTATGAACAAAAAATCCTATCTGCGCCGGGTACGGCTGCCCCGCACCCCCGCCGACTGGCTGGAAGCGGTGATGAATTTCATCTTCTTCCTGTGCGGAATGCTGGCGGTGTGCTGTGTGGTGCTCATCTCGGTGTACATGGTGGTCTCCGGCGTGCCGGCTATCCATAAGATCGGCATTTTCAAATTTCTGTTCGGCACAAAATGGGCGTCCACCGCGGCAGAGCCGCTGTTCGGCATTCTGCCCTTCATCCTGTCCAGCGTCTACGGCACGCTGGGCGCCACCATCCTCGGCGTGCCCATTGGCCTGCTGACGGCAGTGTTCCTCTCCAAGGCCGCAGACCCCAAACTGCGCACCGTGGTGGTCACCGCCATCGAGCTGCTGTCCGGCATCCCCAGCGTGGTATTCGGCCTTTTGGGTATGCAGGTGCTGGTGCCCGCCGTGGCAAAAACTTTCGGCAAGGCTTCCGGTGCCTGCCTGCTTAGCGCCATCGTGGTGCTTTCCATCATGATCCTGCCCAGCATCGTGTCCGTGTCGGTGACGGCGCTCAACGCCGTGCCGCCGGAGTATGAGCAGGGCAGTCTGGCGCTGGGTGCTACCGACACCGAAACATGGTTCAAGATCAGCCTCCCGGCAGCCCAAAGCGGCATTGCCGCAGGCGTTGTGCTGGGCATCGGCCGCGCCATCGGCGAGGCCATGGCTGTGATGATGGTAGCGGGCAACAGCCCCAATATGCCGGACAGCCTGTTCCGCAGCGTTACTTTGCTGACCACCGCCATCGCCAAGGAAATGAGCTACGCCGGCGGCTTGCAGCGGCAGGCACTGTTCAGCATCGCGCTGGTGCTGTTCGTGTTCATCATGCTCATCAACGTTGTGCTGAACGTGGTACTGAAGGGAGGCAACCGCGATGAATAACGGCTTTTCGCCCTCCCGCCGGGCATGGAACCGGGTGATGACCGTGCTGGTCTGGGCCAGCGCAGTGCTGGTGATGATTCTGGTGGCCGGGATCATCGGCATGGTGCTGGTGCGGGGCATCCCCCACATCAGCTGGAACTTCCTTTCCACTACCGCCAGTGTGCTGAAAAAGACGGACGGCATTCTGCCCGCCATCCTCAACACCTTGTATGTCATTGTGTTGACATTACTCATCGTATTGCCGCTGGGCGTGGGTGCGGCGGTCTACCTGACCGAATACGCCTCCAACCGGCGGCTCATCGAGGTCATCGAGTTCACCAACGAAACGCTGGCCGGTATCCCCAGCATCATCTACGGCTTGGTGGGTATGCTGGTGTTCAGTCAGGCGCTGGGCTTCCAGACCTGTCTTTTGTCCGGCAGTCTGACGCTGGTGGTGATGAACCTGCCCACCATCATCCGCACCACGCAGGAATCCCTCAAAACGGTGCCGCAGGGCTACCGCGAGGGTGCTATGGGTCTGGGTGCGGGCAAGTGGCACATCATCCGCACCATCGTGCTGCCCTGCAGCATCGACGGCATCGTAACCGGCTGCATTCTGGCGGTAGGACGCATCGTGGGCGAAAGCGCCGCGCTGCTGTTCACCGCCGGTGCGGCAGAGGTGATCGCCAAGAGCGTATTCAAAGCCTACACCTCCAACGGTGCCACCCTGTCGGTGCTGCTGTATCTGCGCGCCTTTGAAGACGGCGATTTCACCTCCGCATGGGGCATCGGCGCAGTGCTGCTGGTGCTGGTGCTGCTCATCAATCTGGCAGCACGTCTGGCGAAAACAAAACTGAAACAGAAGCAGTAAAAATAAAGAGGTACTCTATGGAAAACACGAATGTGCCGGTGATATCGGCAAAGGATCTGAACCTCTGGTACGGCGACTTCAAGGCGCTGAAGAGCATTTCGCTGGACGTGGGCGAGCGGGAGATCACCGCACTGATTGGCCCCTCCGGCTGCGGCAAGTCCACCTTTTTAAAGACCCTGAACCGCATGAACGACCTTGTGCCGGGCGTGCGCATCGAGGGTGATGTACGGCTGAAGGGCGAGGATATCTTTGCCCGCGAGATGGAGCTGACCGATCTGCGCCGCCGTGTGGGCATGGTGTTCCAGAAGGCAAACCCCTTCCCCATGAGCATCTACGACAACATCACCTACGGCCCCAAGCTGCACGGCGTGCGCAATAAGGCCGAGCTGGACGAACTGGTGGAAACCTCTCTGCGGGGCGCAGCCCTGTGGGACGAGGTGAAGGATCGCCTGAAAAAGAGCGCCCTTGGCCTGTCCGGCGGGCAGCAGCAGCGTCTTTGCATCGCCCGGGCATTGGCGGTCAAGCCCGAGGTGCTGCTGATGGACGAGCCCACCAGCGCACTGGACCCCGGCTCTACCATGAAGGTGGAGGAGCTGATGAACGAGCTGAAAAAGAACTACACCGTGGTCATCGTCACCCACAATATGCAGCAGGCGGCCCGTATCAGCGACCGCACCGCCTTCTTCCTGCTGGGTGAACTGGTGGAGGTTGGCCCTACGAACCAGATCTTCAGCACACCCCGGGACAAGCGCACCGAGGACTACATCTCCGGCCGGTTCGGTTAATGCAGGGAGGAACAAAGCAATGAGCATTCGCAAACAATACGACAGCGATCTGGAAGCCCTCAAGACCGCACTGGTGGAGATGGGGCAGAACGCCGCCGAGGCCGTGGAGAACGCGCTGGAAGCGCTGTGCACCGCCGACACCGTAGCCGCCCAGAAGATCGTGCAGGGGGATGACCGCATCAACAACATGGAGCGGGACATCGAGCACCGCTGCATGACCTTGCTGCTGCGCCAGCAGCCGGTGGCGGGCGATCTGCGCCACATTTCCACCGCCATGAAGGTGGTCACCGATATCGAGCGCATGGGCGACCACGCCTCGGATATCGCCGAGATCATCCCGCATCTTGTCACCGTGCGCAAGGAGGGCGACCCCGCCGTCAGTCAGGCCATTGCCATGGGACGCAAGGCCTACCAGATGATCTTAGACGCCATGGACGCCCTGACCGCCGAGGATGAGATCGCCGCCCGCCGCGTCATCGCCGCAGACGACGCCGTGGACTACGACTTCAACGCCATCAAGCACACACTGGCACAGGAGATCGCCGCCGACCCCGCCAAGGTGGACGCCGCGCTCGACCTGCTGATGGTCATCAAGTATCTGGAGCGCATCGGCGACCACGCCGTGAACCTGGCCGAGTGGGTGGAGTTCGTCCGCACCGGACGCTACCACAACGAGAATATGTTCTAAGTTTCTCCCGGAAGATTCTGTGTTTTCCTCACGTTTCCGGAAAAGCTGCCGCCTGTGCCGGGCGGCGGCTTTTTGGGTGTGAAATTGTGAAAGTTTTGGTCTGCTCAAAATTTTAGGGAACTGCTGCAATCTTTTGCCAGGTACGACCGTATTATGGTCAGAAGGGCTTCCCGGAAAGCCCATGGAACTGGCAGCGGCGGGCGTCCGGCATCCCCCTTTTGCCCCCTCGCCCGCCGCGCCGCAACGGAGGACCAGATTCATGGGCTTTC
>OGMR01001070.1_pt1 | contig 10652 bp, 8 predicted proteins | sample 1573251 | NCBI WGS metagenome assembly OGMR01 (sample SAMEA2581979, study PRJEB24529) | metagenome | biome: Human gut stool | place: China | collected 2011
GATGTGGTTAGTGATTCGGCAGCTAATGGTAAGAAGATTTATATTCTGCGTTACGATGACAATCAGTATATAGACAGCACTGTCATTGAAAAGAATCAGTTTACTTTCAAAGGTCAGGTCGATACTGCATCCTATTGCCGCATTGATGTTGACAGAGGTGTGTATGCTAATTTTATTCTGGAAAATGGGGATATTCGGGTGGATCTGCAAAAACATAACCAGCCATCAGGTACTTTGTTGAATGAGAAAGTGGCTCAACTGGCACTGGCAGAGGACAGTATTAGTGAACTGATTAACCGCCGGGGGCAAGAGATCAGAGAACAATGTGGAGATGATGAACGAGCTTTTGACAGTCAGATGAAAGAATTCATAAGACAGCAGCGTGAATCAGTAGCAAATAAATGTGCTGATTTATACGAAGGCCATTGGGATGATGCTTTTGGATATGCTCTTCTGTATTCCGAATTTTTTGATTCTACCCCTCTTGCACAACAGAAAGCTCTGATTGCGAAGTTCGGTAACTGGTTGAAATCTACCCGAGCCGTACAAGAAATAAGCAAAAAAATTGAAGCTCAGGAAAAGACCGCTGAAGGTATGCCGTACACAGATATTACGGGTACTGATGCTGATGGAAAACCCATTGCTCTCTCTGATTTCATTGGAAAAGGAAATTACGTTCTGATGGACATGTGGGCAAGCTGGTGCGGTCCCTGCAAAGGAGAAATTCCCAACCTGGCCAGACTGCATAATCAGTATAAGGATAAAGGATTGACCGTGATAGGTCTATTTGTCTGGGACAAACAGGAGAACCTGAAGAAAGCAATGGAGTCAGAAGGAATAACCTGGCCGCAAATTGTTGACGAGGAGAGCAAATCCACTCAGGTGTACGGAGTAGATGGTATTCCTCACATTATTTTGTTTTCGCCCGATGGTACTATCCTGAAGCGTAATTTGCGTGGAGACGCAATGATTAAAACAGTAGAAGAGATCATGAACCGTAAATAATCAAGGAGGAACGGCCGGAAGGCTATAATTGATGCTCCAAAAACGTTTCGGCATTTTAATCGAAAGGCCGAAACGTTTTTTTTTATTTGTCGAAACGTTTTAAAAAAAGCCCGCGGCTTATTTCGAGGCAGGTTGCAGAGAGTATTGCTGATACACTCCTTTGATCAACTGGCAGACTGTCTGAAGACCGATGGTTCCCGTATTGAGCATCAGATTGTAGTGGTGAGGCTCACCCCATTTCCTTCCCGTGTAGTACTCATAATGATGGATGCGGTTGATCCGGCGGATTTCCGTTTCTGCATTTTGCCGGGGAATTCCATATTCCTGTACGCAGCGGGTCAGAGCGTGCTGCAGATCGGAATAACAGAACACTTTCACTGCCCTGGGATAATCTTTCAGAATGAAATCAGCGCACCGTCCGACAATGATGCAGGATTCCCGGGCTGCCAGTTCCTGAATAATCTTGCTTTCGGATACGAACAGGACATCGTCTGAAGAAAGGCTGGATTCCAGCGGCTGTTCACTGTTCTTGGAGAGGATACACTTCAGCCAGAAGGAGGGAATGGACTGTTCGTTCCGGACGATGTACTGTTCGTCCATACCGCTGCGCTGGGCTGCCATGCGGATAAACTCCTTGTCGTAAAGTTTGATCCCCAGTTCTTTGGAAAGCATTTCGCCGAGCAGATGGCCTCCACTGCCGTATTCGCGGGCAATGGTGATGATGGTATGCTGGTTTTGTTGCAGGGCGATGTCTTGCCGGAGAGAAGGGTCGGTGATCCATTTGTCCAGAAAATTGTAATACGGGCTGACAAAATGAACGATCGGTCCGACAATCAGTGCAGCCACGACGGTACCTTCGCGTACACCATAAATGCCCGACATGAAAATCAGGGACAGCAGGCAGGCGATGGCAACCAGTGTGACATCGAAGCCCAGCTTGACATATCCAAACTCTCCGTGGAAGCGTTTCGTTATGACCTTGACAAAATATTCTCCGGCCATCATGGCTGCATTGGCTTTTACCTCCAGTGCAATGCCTACGGCCAGAATGACACAGCCGATCAGCAGGGCGACAATCATGTGAAGATATTCGGCGGGATTCAGCCAATAAAGAATACAGTGCATGCACAGGTCAATAAACATACCGAAGCAGAAGGAGATCGGGATCTGAAGCAGGTACATGCGCAGATCGGACTTCAGATCCTTGCGTGTCATCAGGAAAGGTTCCACTATTACAAAGAGGAGGTTCAGCATGATGGTCCACTGGCCGATGGTGAACGGCGTGAACATGCTCAGTACATACGTGACACTTGTGATGGGAGAAGTTCCCAGGGCCGCTTTGGTGATAAACGCAATGCCGAGTGCATTGACAAACAGGGAGACGCAGAACAACAGGTAGCGCCGGAGAAGTATCTTACTCATATCAGCTTATATTATAGTTTCTGAAAACGCCGCAAAGTTCAGCTTATTTGTTGTTTGTCGTATAGAAAAGCACAACTAATTTTGGTCGAAAACGAAACAAAGCCTATTTTTGTTTGTGAAAATTCGATGATGATGGAGACTTCTTTGCTTGAGATGATCCGGACGCGGGGAATCTGTGCCGGGCATACGTGTAGTTGTGTTGTAGACGATTCTTTTTCGGTTTATGGACCGATGCAGATCAGAAAAGGTTTTTTCTTTCTGCTCGTCACAAACGGAACAGCCTGTCTGGATGATGTCTATCGGCATTATGAGATAGGAACAGGGAATCTGGTTGTACTGACTCCCAGTACCGAGAGTGTGCTTGGGCAATTAAGTTCCGGCTTCCGCATGCAGGTGCTTTATGTGGTTCCTGATTATTTTGACAGTCTGCCTGACGGACAGGCTCTGTATAATCAGGTGGCCAGACTGCTGGGTAACTTCCGTCTGCCGGTCTTTGTTCTTGAACAGTCGCGGATGGAATACCTGTCGCAGACATTGTCTTTGTTTTCCCGTCAGCTGGAGGATCTTTCCCTTTATCGGGATGGCATCATCCGTCACCTGTGCAGCTTTGTCCTCTTGCAGATGGCCGATGCCCTGTGCCGGGAGAATCTGGAGTCGTCCGTTTATGTGAAGCGTTCCAGTGAAATTTTCCGTCAGTTCAAGAAACTGCTTGTGCAACATTACCGTCAGCATCACGATATCGGATTCTATGCCGGCTGTCTGAATATCTCTACCACGTATTTGTCGCGTATCGTAAAGAACATTACAGGACATACCGTCCGCTTTCATCTCTTGGAATTACTGGGAGCAGATGCCCGGAGAATGCTGGAGTGTACGGATCTGGATGTGCAGGAGATCAGTAATCAGCTGGGTTTCTCTGATCAGTCGGTTTTCGGGAAGTTCTTTATTCGTCAGACCGGACTCTCACCTCTGAAGTTCCGGATGCGGAAGGAGGAACTTCGGAAGCAGTGAAAGCCCGGCCTTGAAATTAAGGACGGTATGTCCATCCGCAGTCGTTGTGATACACCATAAGCTTGCTCATGCCTCCGTCGACCGTAATATTTTCTCCGTTGATGAAGGTGTTCCGTTCGTCACAAAGAAAATCGATTGTCCGTACGATGTCTGCCGGTTCTCCTACCCGGAGTGAAGGATGCTGGGCAATGTCTCCTTCCGTATAGGCTGGTACATAATTGTTGTCATCATGATAGGCGCCTGTATCGATCCAGCCGGGAGCAATGGAATTGACTCGGGCTACACCCTGCAGGCTTACAGCGAGCGCATGGGTCAGCGCAGTGATGCCCCCTTTGGCAGCCGTATAGCTTTCCGTATTGGGCTGTGACTGGAATGCCCGGGTAGAGGAGATGTTGACGATGGATCCCAGGCCGCAGAAATGATCCTTGAAGAGTTTGGCCAGCATATAGGGAGCGGCTACTCCTACACGCTGTATGTAAAGAAAGTCCTCGTAGTCACACCCTTCCAGAATGCCTCCATGCATCAGGCAGGCATTATTGATAAGGCAATGAATGCCTTGAGGCTGTTCGTCGAGCACCCGTCTGGCAAAATCTTCCAGAACTTGTTTTTCTGCAATGTCACCAGTATAGCCTGTTACGTTCAGTCCTTTCCGGTGCATGCGTTCTGTCAGGGCAAGAGTGGCTTCCTGGTTGTTGTCGATAAAGTAAATCCGGTCGCCCTTTGAGGCGAAATATTCAACGGTACAGCGACCGATACCGGCAGCTCCACCTGTTACGACGATAATTCTATTCATGGTTGATGTCTGTTATAGGTTTCTTAAAATCTTGTCCATTGGTTTGCCTTTGGCCAGCTCGTCCACCAGCTTGTCCAGATAACGGATTTCCTGCATCAGCGGTTCCTGGATTTCTTCCACCCGAATGCCGCAAATGCTTCCTTTTATCAGTCTGCGGGCAGGGTTGGGAGCAGGAGAGTTACGGAAAAAGTCACCGTACGTAATGGGTTGGTCCAGCAGTTCCTTCAGTTGCTGCAGATTGTATCCGGTCAGCCAGCAGATGATTTCATCGACTTCTTCCTGGGTACGTCCTTTCCGCGTGGCTTTGTTCACTAGCAGCGGGTAGACTTTGCCGAGAGGCATCTGGTATACTTTTTCAAATCCCGTATTTCCATCTTTCATTTGTTTTCTCATTTTATAATTAATCAGTTGCAGGCGGTTAGCCTGTGCGCGTTGTTCCAGTTCCACGATATACCCCTGTTTCTCAAAGAAAGGGCGGGCTGTGATACTCACTTCCGAAGTGATTTCACTGATTCCATGTTTAGCGGCATATGCTTCGATACGGTGCAGAAGGGCGCTGGCGATGCCCTGTCTCTGATAGTCTTTATGAATGAACATAGAGTGCAGGTATCCGTCGTTTCGGATGGAAGTAAAGCCGATGATGCGGCCTTGCCCATTGCAGGCAGCAATGAAATGCAGGGTTGCAAACAGTTTCTCCCAGTGTCCCGGGCGATTACCGCATGAAGCCCAGTCAGCTACTTCTTCCGTTGTATAGTCGCGGGCGTTGACAGTCAGTACTGTGTTGCAGAATAATTCTTTCAGCTCTGGTATGTCGGCGGTCGTGACGGAACGGAAGATGATATCCTGCATCCGGATGGTCTCTTCCGGTTTCAAGGCACGTATGATGTGGTTTGAATTCCCCATATTTTATCCTGTTAAAATCAAATGCGAATAAAGATAGGAAAGTTTTTTATGAAAATATGTTTCTGAGTAAGCTTTTTATCTGCCGGATAAAAAAAGAGCAACATCGTAACGAAACGATGCTGCTCCATGATGAAAGTATGTTTCCGGTATCAGCCGATTATAACTTCGCCGTCGGCAGTAACCTGATTGCCCCAGGCATTGATAGAACCACCTTCCACAGTGATTCCTTCACGGCTGACCTTTAAGGTCAGTGTACAGCGTTTGCTTCCGTTCAGTTCCGGCTGGGCGGAACCCAACTGTTCCAGTAATTTGTCTAAGGTCAATGACTTCGTATCATTTCCTATGCTGATCTTCAATGTAATTCCTGCTGTGCTCTGTGGTACCAGATAAAATGAAGCTTTGGTATTGTTTGCTGTATATGTACCTGTTTCCCTCTTTACTCCTTTTATCTTGCCTTGCAGTCCGTCTACCACACAGGTTGTCTTGGCATTAAGACTGATGGAAAGTGATTCAAGGTCTTCGCTTGTGTAACTTTCACCCGGTGTGAAGGTCAGATCCAGACGATGCAGGGCATGATTGAAGTTCAGATATACGGCTTCGGAAGTTCCTGCAGTTACAGACTGTGCAGTCTGCAAGTCCGAGGCTTCCCCAGGTCAGGATGCCTGAACCGTATTCATAATCTACAGACTGGTTGTTTGCGTCATCTTCTGTCAGGAACAGTGACATTTTATCTCCTTGAGAGAAGCTTCCGCTTCCGTCATTGGCCAGCTGAGGGGCACGGGCTTGTGAGGCAATGCTGGCTACGATATGAATTGCATTGTCTGCTGCTGACGGGGTTTCCAGTACATTTTTCTTACACGAAGTCAGAGCCAGCGTTGTGGCTGCGAGTGCATAAAATAGAATCTTCTTCATGATCTATAAATTTATTGTTATTATTTACTTTACATTAGGAAAAGCTTTCTGCCAAAGGTCAAGACGCAAATCAACCAATGTCAGGGAAGTGAAACGGAAACGGGCTTTTGAGGGAGTTCCGTCTATGTTGTCCAGTGGGGTCAGATAAGCATAATCTCCTTTCATTTCGGGTACGTTTGATTTCTCATAAACGACTTTATAGCGCTGGAGTGATGCATGATTGGGTTCATCCTCTGCACGGTTATTGTCACAGATATAAACGTAAGCGACATTTCCTTCGGCATCGAATTCTGCTCCCCAGATAACCATGGAATGGCTCTTGGTATTGGGACCGGCAAAATCGTAAGCGGCAAATCCGATGGCCTGATTATACCGGAAAGCATCTTTGAACCAAAGGTTGAATGTTTCCTTGGATGTGTCGGATGTTCCTTTTGCCACAGCATCATCTTCTGAAAACACCTTGCTGAAGAATCCATGGAAGTTCTTTTGGGAACAATGTATCAGGTTCTTTTTGTTTCCGTTTATGAACCAGTTGACACCTCCGGTATCCCAGCTTCCCAGATTATCGAATGAGGATTGGAGGATGTTGAAAACCTCGCTATGCTGCTGGTTGCTTTCTGTCATTCTGTTGTATTTCTCCGGCCGGCTGAGATCTTTGTATTCAGGACCATATTCCTTGTCATAGGCTTCAATGTATTTTTGGTTCTGTGCCAGCCACCAGTGAATCAGATTGGATGCTGCTGCCGCCCAACGCATGTTGCCATCTCCGTAATAATTGAAGGTCTTGTTGCAGTCGAACCAGCCGGATCCTTCTTTCCAGGTCAGATATTCTTCCTCAAACAGCAGCGGGGGATACATCGTTTCATTAGCATAACGGAACCATAGCCCGTCTTCGAATTTTTTGACCCCTGGTCTGGCAGAGTAAATATTTTCCTTGCCCGGAAAGTCGGGAGCTGTAACTCCGTACACCCAATAGGTCTGGTTGCTGAATTCCAGATCTACATTGCTGTCTTCTGTTTTCAGGGTCAGATTGAGAGTTGTCTGCATACCGGCATCGAACTTCTCCGCATTACCGTTAAATGTATACGAGGCTGATTTGCCTTCTGTTGTCAGACGAATCAGTCCTTCACCGCTACAGAATGCCTGGGTTTCCTGTGGAAGAATAATGAGGCTATAGGATTCGTTGCTAATCCGATATGGCTTGATCCAGACATAATCCGCAGACAGATTCGCAGTTGCATTTCCATCTTTCAGGGAGATCTGTCCGTTGGCAAGACTTTTCACCTCAATGGTCAGGTCATCAGGAATAGTACCTTTTAAGTTTATGTTGATGCGGTGTAAGGCATGGTTGAATTGCAGGGTAGCCACAGCATCACTGGCACCGACCGTTGTAGTTGCAAAAAGAACATCGGCATCCGAATGATTCTTTTCGTTGCTTTGATCAGTGGGGATGCCGATATTCCGCATGATAGGATTATCATTACTGGCCAGCAATACCGGATAAATTGCGAACAAGCCGAGACTTCCTGTTCCATAGTCGTTGCGCTGCAGCTAAGGAGTCCAGCGGTTATCTGTATATTCCAGTTGGATGTTTGCCGTTTGTTGATTGCCTGTTGCCAGAACGTCAATTCTGTCACCTTCGGAAAAGCTGCCTTGACCTTGGTCGTTTGTAACTGCACGGGTATCTGTCCATGAGGCCTGGACACATGTCATTGTAAGTTCGTCACTGGCAGCCGGATATTTTTCATCCGACTGGTCACAGGATGACAGAACCCACATGCAGCCTGAAAGCAAGGCAAAAATTGTCTTTAGTTTAGTCTTTGTCATAAAAGCTTTTGTGAAAATCTGTATTAATATACAAATGAACGCGTATAATGTTCATTCGGACAGGGTAAAAAGTCTGTTAAATACAGATCTGGACTTTAAAATTCTATTTGTCCTCAATGTCTGGCAGCTTGTTCTTGCCGGTGACATACAGTTCCTGTTGCCTGATAGGTAGGCATGACAAGTACCTCGGCTATCTGCACATGAGCCGGAGCCGATGCTGCGTAATATACCACGTCAGCAATGTCGTCGCCTGTCAGCGGACGGATTCCTTTGTATACGGCGTCAGCTTTATCCTGATCTCCCCGGAAGCGTATAACGGAAAAGTTTGTCTCGACCATGCCGGGCTTGATGTTGGTGACACGTACAGGTGTATCTACCAGATCAATCCGAAGACCGTCGGACAAGGCTTTTACAGCAGCTTTGGTTGCACAATACACGCTGCCTCCTGCATAGGCTACATCGCCGGCAATGGATCCGATATTGATGACATGTCCGCAGCCTCGTTCCACCATTCCGGGAACAATCAGACGCGTCATGGCCAGTAATGCTTTGATATTGGTGTCGATAACGATATCCCATTCGTCTAAGGAGCCTTCATGTTCCTTGTCCATACCGATTACGAGTCCGGCATTGTTGATCAGTACGTCAACATGCTTCCACTGGCCTTGCAGGGAATCTACGGCTTGCTGCATAGCCTTGCGGTCGCGTACGTCAAAAGGAAGAGTAAGCACTTCTACACCTTGAGCTGTCAGTTCCTTCTTCAGGCTTTCCAGCTTTTCTGTATTTCTTCCGTTCAGAATCAGATTGCTGCCCATGGCTGCAAACTTACGTGCGCAACCTTCACCTATTCCGCTGGTTGCACCGGTTATAAATATTGTTTTTCCTTTCATACAACTGTTCTTTATATTGGCTGATTATTAATCATTGGTTGAATCTTTCTTTTTTCTTAGGAATACCGCCGTGGGTACCGGAAGAAAATACTGAGTAAAGCTACGACTCCCAGAATCATGGGATAATACAGATAGCCGATGATGCTGATGGGAGAGAGGCCGGTGAGTTCGGCCGCAATCAGCATCTGTGCTCCGTAGGGAATAATTCCCTGTACGACACATGAGAACGTATCCAGAATACTGGCACTTTTCCGTTTGTCGATTTTAAATTGTTCTGCAATGCCGTTTGCCAGTGAGCCGACGGTAATGATGGCAATGGTATTGTTTGCTGTACAGATGTTGGCCAGACTTACCAGAGCTGCGATACTGAGTTCTCCGCCCCGTTTGTTGTTGACTTTCTGAGTAAGGCGGTGCAGGATATAATCAATTCCTCCGTTGAAGCGAACCAGTTCCAGCATACCTCCTGCCATCAGGGTGATGATGATCAGTTCGCCCATTCCGGTGATTCCATTTCCCATGGCACTGAACCATCCGAAGAAGTCAAAGCTGCCATAGATCATACCGATAATTCCCGTTGAAAGTAATCCCAGAAGCAGCACCAGCATGACGTTGATACCGGCAATGGCGGTTCCCAACACGATAAGGTAGGGAATCACTTTTCCCCATTCGACGGAAGTTATGTCTTGAGCCACTTCTATCTGACTTCCATAAATGATGTAATAGACAAAGACGACAAGGGCTGCCGGGATGGCAATCATAAAATTAGCCCGGAACTTGTCGCGCATGGCGCATCCCTGTGTCCGTGTGGCAGCGATCGTGGTGTCGGATATAAACGAAAGATTGTCGCCGAAGAATGCTCCGCCAATGACCAGTGCCGTCATAAAAGGCATGCTGACGTCTGTTTTTCCGGCGATACCGGCTGCAACGGGTACCAGTGCAACGATTGTTCCGACAGAAGTCCCGATGGAAAGGGAGATGAAACAGGAGGCCAGAAAGATACCTGCCAGCAACAGGTTGTTCGGAAGCAGATGTAAGGTCAGGTTGACGGTTGCATCTATCGCTCCCATGGCTTTGGCCGATTGGGCGAAAGCTCCTGCAAGAATAAAGATCCAGATCATCAGCATGATGTTCTTATTGGCGGCTCCCGCCGAGAACTGGAGAACGCGGTCGTTCAGGCTGAGCCCTTTGGTTGTCGCTACGGCATAGACGGATGCTACCAGAAAGGCAACCGTGATGGGAACTTTATAGAAATCATTTACGATGAGAGAGGTTACAAGATATAGACAGAGAAAAACTGCCAGGGGAGCCAGTGCCCATCCGTTGGGCTTATTGACGATGGGAGTCAGTTTCTTCAGATTCATGAGTTGGACAATACTTTTTTTAATTACGCTGCAAAGATAATCATTTCTATGCATATATAAAAAAACACAGGCACACATGGATGAACCATGTGGCCTGTGAGTAAATTATGGATATGGTATTAAAGTATAATTAATTACTTCTTACCTTCCAACTGCTGTTTCAGAGCTGCCAGAGCGTCGATGTCACCCAGGGTAGTAGAAGCAGCCTGGTTCTGAATCATCGGAGTTTCTTCTTTCTTAGAAGAAGCTTTCTTTGCAGCTTTCTTTTCTGCTTTTTCTTCTGCCTTTGCAGCATCTTCGAAGATACGGCTGTGAGACAGGATGATACGCTTAGCGTCCTTGTTGAATTCGATTACCTTGAACGGCAGTTTTTCATCCAGCTGAGCCTGTGAACCGTCTTCCTTAACCAGGTGTTTCGGAGTAGCGAAACCTTCTACACCATAAGGCAGAGCAACAACAGCACCCTTATCCAGCATTTCGATGATAGTACCTTCGTGTACAGAACCTACAGTAAATACAGTTTCGAAT
>OGMR01001072.1_pt1 | contig 10622 bp, 12 predicted proteins | sample 1573251 | NCBI WGS metagenome assembly OGMR01 (sample SAMEA2581979, study PRJEB24529) | metagenome | biome: Human gut stool | place: China | collected 2011
CAGGTACTTAAAAAAAATATTTTATAATAGTGATTGAATATTAAGGTTTATCAAATTGTTGAAAAAGGAAAGATAAACAAAAAAGCATCAATGATCAAGATGTTATTAATATTGTTTTTGAAGGGAATATAAAATCTCTCAGCCAAAATACAATTGCACAAATATGTTCTTTGGAATTAGAACTCCGATGCTTCCTAAATATTCCCAAGCATGGATTGAAGCAAGAAAAGATCCTATTATAGTCCATTTTACGAATGCTCGCAAACCATGGGCTGAATCCGTGTGGCACCCATATAAGAAAACTTGGATTGATTGTTTAAATCAAACTCCGTATACCGGGAAAGTAAGTATAACTAATTATAGAACCATAATTGATAGTCTTTTTATATTTCTCACATCTTTATGTGATAGCATAAGATTTGTCATTTATAAAATTAAAACAAAACGATGTCTCTTATAAGTAATTTGATTAAGCGATATAATCTTTTAAAGGAAGAGAAGATGAAAAAAAAATTAGGCCATTGCGGTATTGATTGTAATATTCTGCCACCATGGTCTATAGGTGTGCCACAAAACATCTACCTCGAAGATTATACTTTGGTTCAACCGCATAGTAATTTCGTGATTGCAGGAGGAAGAGTCTTTATCAAGAAATGGACTAGTCTTTCTTTTAACTGCACTATAGTTACAGGAAACCACAAACCTACAGTAGGCCTCAATCAGCGAATAATAGAACGACTCCATATAAACGATATTGAAAAGGATGTTGTTATTGGAGAGGACTGTTGGGTAGGTGCTAATGTGACTATCCTTTCTGGGACGATGCTTGGACGTGGCAGTGTTGTTGGGGCTTGTAGTTTATTGAATAAATCTTCCCCCCCTATGCTGTTTTAGTAGGAACGCCAGCTAAAATTGTTGGAGTAAAATTTTCGTTAGAGCAAATACTTAAACACGAAAGCAATCTTTATCCAGAGCATGAACGTATGAGCCGCGATGAGCTTGAAGTTCTTTTTGAGAAATACTATAAAGGACTGAAATCTATGGGCACAGACTATTTGTCTCCTGAAGAGAAGATGAAATCTATGCAATATGCTAATATGCAATATAAAATATGATAGATAATAAAATTGACCTTAGATAAGTTAATTTCCCAATACAGAGGATATCTAATGGGATGGGTAATCATACTTGTCTTAGTATTTCATTTCCCCTTTGCCGACCCAAGTTGGCCCCTCTTGTGAGTTATACCAAAGGTAAATTGTGCTGCAATGTGGATATTTTCCTTTTCCTCAGTGCATTTGGGCTTTCATATAGTTACAAAGAGAATAGTCTTTCTCATTTTTATAAGAACCGTTTGATACGTATTTTCCCTTTGTTTGTAATAGCTCAGATTGTCTGTACACTATTAGTCCAGTATCAGACGAGGCAGTCAGCATCTTTAATAGATTGGATATCGAATTTATCATCTTTTTCCTATTACGGAATTGGAGGAACGACATTTAATTGGTATATTTCTTTTATACTACTGCTCTACATACTTTTTCCATTACTACATCTATTGATAAAGAAGTTAGGCATTTATGCATTGTTATTAGCATCCATTCTTATATTTGTCATTTTTCACAATAATCAATTGGAATGGCAATATGATTGTGCATTAAGTCGTCTATCAATGTTTTTGTATGGAATATATTTTGTCATGAATAAAAATTCGCGGACAAATATAATACTGGGTGGAGTGATTGTCTCTATGCTATCTTTTTTTTCAGACGCTAGTTATATTCGTATGGAATCTATTGGATTATTTGTAATGATAATCCTATTATGTAGTATTTTAATACCCCCCATTTGATTGGAGACAGGCTTATAAGGCTAATGATCGCCATAGGACGTTACACGCTGGAGATATATTTGGCCAATGGAATTGTAATGTTAAATATGGTATGTCTGCCTATTCAGTATAAGATGAAAATATATTGGATGATACTCCTTTACATAATGCTTAATGTCATTTATTCATGTGTGTTTATAGGTGTCAACAACTTACTAAAGAAAATTATTAAATAAATATGATACAAGTAATCGTTTTTTCATTTAATCGAGCTTTGCAGCTTGATACATTGCTCTGTACTATGCTGGAGCATTGGAAGCAGCCTTCATTTGAACTAGATGTAGTTTATAACACCTCATCTTTAGATTTTCAAAACGGTTATGACATGCTGATAGAAAAGATGTCTAAGAATCCTTTTATTCATTTTCATAAAGAAGAACAACCTGCTGATAAAGTCGGTATTCGTGATATATTGAATATTCATAATATAAAGCGATTTTATGAAAGGAAATGCCTCCGTCATCCGAGGACAAACTTTCGCTCACTAACTATTAATTTAATGGAACAGTCATCGGCTAAACATATCATGTTTATGACTGATGATGCCATGTTTATAGATGACGTCAATCTCAATGAGGATATTTTGACTTGGATACTTAGCGAGCCTGAACAAAATCAGTATGCTTTGAGGGTAGGTTTTGGCATGGATGACAAAAATGCGCACTATAATGAGTGTGCAGACAATCTGGCTTGGGAGTTCGATAAGCAAGATTCATCTACAAATTGGGGCTATTGTTTTTCTGTTGATGCTCATATCTACGCAAAATCTACTATCCTTGAGTTGTTTAAGCGTAATCTATTTGTAAATCCGAATACGCTTGAGGGTCCGATATATGGAGATGCCTTCCGTCATGGCCTTCTAAATCAAGGGCGGGGACCTAAATACACTAAAATACTCAGTTTCCCCATCAATATGGTACAGACAGTAGATAAAAATGAGACCTTGGGTGTATCGACTGAAAAGATGAACCAATATTATCTTGATGGATATACTATGAGATACCCATTACCAGAGAAGCCTAATCACTTCCAGCAATATCCAGAATCCTTACTTTTCTACAAAGATGGTGAAAAAAAAGCTATAAAAATGGTATAATGGAAGCACTGCGTTTTAACAATATTGATATAGCCAGAGGCTTGGCGATGTTGGTAATCATCGAGTGGCACACTTTAGGGTTTCACTGCTCATATACAGATGGCTGGGCTATGCCTATCTTCTTTTTTATTATGGGAATCTTTTACAAGCAACCTGTTTGTCTTAGAGATGTTGTTTTGAAGAAAGCAAAAGGGCTACTGATTCCTTTGCTGGCGTTTAGTTTTCCAGCTTTGATTATAGCATTGGTGAGTAAATCTCTTACTAGTGTAGTTAAACAGATACTGAATCCATATGTTAACCTACATGGGGTAGCATGGTTTTTACTTTGTACGTTTTGGTGTTATATCATAAGTTATTTAGTCCACAAGTATATAAAGTCTGAACTGCTTGTACTTATTACTTTTATTTTGATTTCAGTTATAGGATACTATACAGGCCAAATGCATATCCTTAGTCATCGCGTTGTTCTTCCTTTCTATTTTTCTACAGCTATGACAGCAATAGGCTTTTTAGGGATAGGTGAGATATGTAAAAAGTATATTTTATCTATTCAAGATTATAAATTTAAATATTTAAGTGCAAGTTTGCTTGCTTATTGGGGGGGGGTAATTATGTTCTCGCCACAAGAAACTAGTTATATTTGGAATACTTATGGCAATTCATACATTTCGTTATTATATAACGGTGTAGCTGGAAGCGTTTTTATTATATCATTGAGCAACTACTTATCTTCAAAATTGTCGGCATTGGGTAAATACTCTCTGCTACTTCTCCTTATTCATCCTTATATGATTATGATTTTTTCTTCATTTCTTTCGGGATGGATTCTATATTCGGCAATTTTGGTATCTTCAATAATACTTTCGTTACTCTGCGGTAGATATTTACCGACTTTGAGTGGTTTAAAGAAATAATTAATATGAATACGAAATCTCCTACAGTTACAGTTCTTTCGATGTGTTATAACAAAGCTGATACAATTATGCGTTGTTATGACTCATTGCGCAATCAGACTTGCTATGATTTTGAATGGATCATTGTCAATGACGGAAGTACTGACAATATACTGGAATTACTACCTCTTTTCAAGAACGATTTATTTCCCATTCATTTTATTGATAAAAAAAATGAAGGAATATCACCTACATGGAATCGAGGCGTTCAACATACTAAAGGTAAAGTGATATTCCGTGTAGATCCTGATGATTGGACTTATCCTCAAGCGATAGAAAAGATTGTTCAATACTATCCACTTTTGGAAGATGATAATAAACTTTGCGGGGTGGTGTTTCAGAGTACATTCGAAGATGGAGAGTGCGTAGGTTACCATCCATTCTCAAACAAGATTACCCGTTGCGATTTTTCTACATTTCGTGTAGTGCACCATGCCGTCGGAGATCGGGCAGAGGTCTGTTTGACATCCGTATTTAAAGAGTTTCCATGGCCTAATTATAGTAATGAAAAGTTCTACCCTGAAAGCGTTATGTGGAATAACATTGCTAATAAATATGATGCACTGTATGTAAATGAACCTATTTATATCCGTGAATATGGAGATAACTGTATTTCGGCTAATAATAGTGCCGTCATGCGACAGAATCCTAAAGGCTATATGGATGGAGCTATCAGTCAAATACAAACTATTATGAAGTACCCCCCCCATTCTTTTAAGAGAGCATTGAGATGCAGCAAGATTGCATGCAATTATTTCCGATATGGAATGTATTCTAAAGATATATCATGCATAGGAATGATAAAGAGACTTCCTGCGTATTATCAAAGATTCACATTCCCTGTAGGTGCGTGTATGCATATTCTTGACCGGTATTTCCCCTCACTGATTCATTGGATAGTAACAAAATTATCAGGGAGAAAGAGCATATTAAAGAAAGATAGACAAAAACTGACGAACGAATTAAGATGTTAGATATAAAGTACTCAATAATAACACCTGTATATAATAGAGAGGATTGTATAGCACGATGTGTAGAGAGCGTAATCCAACAAAGTAAAAATATTCATTATGAACATATAATAGTAAATGATGGAAGCTCTGATCACACACTGGATATTATTCAAGACTATTCTCATCGTTATGATCCATATATCCGAGTAATAAACTTCTCTAAAAACCGAGGTGTTAATGCTGCTCGCAATGCAGCCATTCAATCCATGCAGAGAGAATATGGTATCATATTAGATAGTAATGATTATTTTGTAGATACTGCTTTAGCCGATATAAATGAATATCATATAAAATATCCGCAGTATAAGCATTATATGTTCTCGCCCGATGATTGCGTAGATTATTATGGTACCAATAAGCTGCTTGGCAATACTAAGAATGGTCAAATCAAAGAGTTACAATATACCGATTTTCTCTTAAACAAAATATCAGGAGAGTTTATTCATGTAGTACATAAACAAATCCTTCAGATGTATCCGTTCAATGAGTCTTTGCGTATCTATGAAGGCTTATTCTTTTTGAGGTTTTATCGTGAAGAGAAAGTAATGCTCTTCTGCAATAGGGTAGTCACAATTCGTGAACGTAGCAGAGCTGACTCCGTATCGAGAGATTTTCTTAAAACTTCACTTGCTGTAGTTCAACGAAGTCGATTATGTAAGGAATTAAAATTAGAATAATTCGCAGAAAACTTAAAGAAATATGATCCTTCAATGCTTTACAGTTTGTATTTTGAATTACTAGATGACTTATTGAGGTTGTCTGATTATCAATCATATAAAAGTATATGTAAAGAAATAAAAAGAAATGGCTTCAGCTGTCCACGGATTTTTAATGCTATATATTTCTTTCGCATGGGGTATTTGGATTACCTTTCACGAAAGGCATTCTTAGTTATCAAATATAGATTATTAGGAACATCAATAGGATAGTAAAACTTTTGTTTTAGAAATTAGAATTGAGTATGGAAGATAATAAAAAACTAAAAGTAATACATATTTTTTGGGGATTGGCTTTTGGTGGCATTGAGACTATGTTGGTAAATATAGCAAACGAACAATGCGTTGCCGGAGCTGAAGTATATGTTATGATTATTAATAATTGCTATGAACAGTCTCTTATCTCCGCATTAAATCCTAAAATACATCTAATATTGATAAATAGGAAACTGAAATCAACATCACCTTGGTTTGTATTTAAAATCAATAAAGAAATAAGTTTTATTAAACCTGATGTAATACATTTGCATAGAAGTGAAATTAATCGCCTAATTTGGAATAAACGATTAAGTCGTGAAGCGTTTATAACGCTTCACGACTTACCGACAGGGTCGGTAAGGCGCTGTGGCTTACTACGTCAATTATTGCATAAAATAATGAGGCAACCACAAGTGTATAGCAATGTTATCGATATGGATAATATCAAGCATGTCTATGCCATTAGTAACTTGGTAAAACAAGAATTACAAGAGAAATATGGAATAGAGAGTAAAGTAATATGCAATGGTATCCTAACAAAACGATTTAAGCAACGTACAGCTCAAAAGATGTGTAAACCCTTACGTATCGTAATGGTCAGTCGTTTAGAACATGACAAGAAAGGACAAGACCTTTTGATACAAGCAGCTTCTGAGTTGCGAGGACAAGTTATGGTCGATTTTATTGGTGTAGGCTCTAGCATGGAACTTCTTCAAAAAATGTCACGTGAACTGCAAATGGAGAACTATATTCATTTCTTGGGGAAGCAAACGCAAGATTATGTAGCTGAACATTTAGCTGATTATGATCTTTTTGTTCAACCATCTCGATGGGAAGGATTTGGACTTACTATAGCTGAAGCAATGGCTGCTAATGTACCTGTTTTGGTAAGCGAAGGTCAAGGACCTGCAGAAGTAACATGTGGTAATATGTATGGATGGTTGTTTAAGAATGGAGATGCTTCAGATTTAGCAACCCAAATAAGTTATATTACTACCCACTATGATGAAGCAGTGAAAAAAGCTAGATCAGCACAAGTGTTTGTCAGGGAAACATTCGATGTTAGTGTAACAGCACGAAAGTATCTGACGGAATATAAAAATGTAATTGATAAGCAGAATAATGAAAGTTGATGAATTAATTAACCAGTTGATTTTTGGAAAAATAACTATATCTCAAGCTCTGCAGCTGTCTAGGATAGAATATGTAAAAAAAATAACAGAATAATCTCTTAATTGGATTAATTAATAAAGGTATAGAGGCAAAACATCAACAATAGGATTTTACCATTATGAGCAATAATATTTCCTCTATCCACAACTGTTACGGCTGTGGCGTATGTGCCGCAGCCTGTGCAAAGAAAATCATTGAGATCAAACTCAATGACAAAGGCTTCTATGAACCAAGAATAATAAACACAAACAAGTGTACCAATTGCGGTCTTTGTATGGATGTCTGTGCCTTCAATCATCAGGAACTGGCCAACGACGAGCAGCGCCCTCTCAAGAGTTATGCTGCCTGGAGTAAAGAATATGCGGTGCAGCGCAAGTGCTCTTCGGGCGGCGTGGGCTATGAGCTCGGTCGTACCTTGCTCACTCAAGGCTATCAGGTATGTGGTGTCCGCTACAATCCGGAGGGCAATCGGGCTGAGCACTACATCGCCTCTACCCCCGAAGAACTGATACCTGCTATCGGTAGTAAGTATATCCAAAGCTATACCGTGGACGGATTCCGTGCCATCGATCGCAAGAAGAAGTATTTGGTTACCGGTACGCCTTGCCAGATGGATTCGTTCCGCCGCTACATCCGCAAGTTCAAAGTGGAGGATAATTTCGTGCTGATGGACTTCTTCTGCCACAGCGTTCCCTCCATGCTTGCTTGGAAACAATACCTTCACATTGTAGAGCAGACCGTGGGTAAAGTGAACTATGTGTCGTGGCGCAACAAACGTACAGGATGGCACGATTCATGGGCGATGAGCATAGATGGCGAGAAGACTGCTGACAAGGTGAACTGGCACGATTCTTACAATTTGTTAATAAGGGGAAAAAAAAACTATCTATATTCCAGACTGTCGCAAGGCGACATTTTCTACAACTTGTTCCTTGGCGATTTTTGCTGCAATCGGGCTTGCCAGAAGGAGTGTAAGTACAAATACAACCAATCTAGTGCAGACATCCGTATTGGCGATCTTTGGGGGAAAACATATTCAAAGAATGAAGATGGCGTGAGTGCACTGGTGGCTTTCACCCAGAAAGGTTGTGAGATAGTTCAACAACTCAATTGCCAACTCACGGAACATCCTTTTGAAATAGTGGCTGAAGGTCAGATGAAGCAGAACTGCCATACGGCTCACTTGGCTGCTATTGCTTGGAAATGGTTGCTTAGTGGGAAGTACAAGGATGCAAAAGATTGGAAGCGTTTGATTCTGGCAGAGAAGGTGCTTCAGTTGCCGAAGCGAGTAATAAGAAAAATTAAGTCATATTTATAAGACTGTTTGAAAATGAAAATAGGAATAATAACTTATCATAAAGTATATAACTGTGGCTCTTCGCTTCAAGCTTATGCCACTTTGCAAACATTCAAAAAACTTGGCGTAGATGCAGAGTTGATAAATTTTGTGCCAGATAGATTTAAAAACTATGGTAGTTTTAAACAGACTTATGCTGATAAACGATACTTCGGAAATCCATTGAAAGCTTTCGTTGCTACATTGTTTTCTCTTTATTCCCGGAAGTATCAAAAAACATCGTTTGATAAGTTCAATAAGTATTTAGAGCTGGGTAAAGAACTCTATACAGATGATTTGCCTAAACAGAAGTCTTATGATGCGTATTTTACAGGAAGTGATCAAGTGTGGAACAACCACTTTGGAGGATTTGAAAAAGCATATTTCCTTGATTTCGTTCCAAAGGGCAAACCCTGTTTTGCTTATTCTGCTAGTTTTGGAAAGTCTGAGTTTACTAGTCAAGAAAATGAAGAGCTCAAAAAGCTGTTAACCAAATACAAATATCTATCTATCCGTGAAGATAGTGGCTGCAAACTTGTAAAGCAATTAGGATTTGAAGCCGAGCAATTGCTGGATCCCATTTATACACTGACAAAAGAAGAATGGCAAGCGATTGTACATCAATCTGTTAAAGGTAAATACATCTTGATCTATCAAATTTCCTATAAAAGTAATTGCATAGGATATGCGAAAGAGTTATCACGCCTGAAAGGTGGACTTCCAATTTACTTCATCGAATACGAACGCAAACCTCATCATTCAGGTGTTAACTATGTTTTTACTCCTGAAGTAAATGATTTCTTGGAATTAATTAACGGAGCTGAATATGTAGTAACCGATTCATTTCATGGCACTTCGTTCTCTTTGAAGTTTAATACCAAGTTCTTTGCAATTCTTCCACCAGCTTTCCCCAGCCGCTTAACAAGCATCCTAAATCTACTTAATTTAACAAACAGAGTCATCTCAAATAAAGAAGACTTGGTTAAAGTTTGCGATGCCCCTATTGATTGGAATTATGTGAATGAAAAATTAGGCAAAGAGGCTGAGAAGAATATTCAGTTCTTATCAAAATGTTTGGCATCACTTAAATTAATACTTCGTTAAGTTTGTGCTTAATCCATTAATATTCAGCGAGTCAATTAGCATAGTTTAGAATAAAAAGAATGGTCAAGTGGTTGGTTCTCGGCATTTTTGATGAATAATCACAAACATTAAAGCATTTGACCTATATGAGGAAACCGTAACCGATGCTTTGAAAGAATGTTCAACTAAGTTACGCAAAAAATTCAAAACAGCTTTCATTCAAACGATGATTTTGTTTATGGTAATACCAAGAAAGATAAACTTCACCCAAATGGGACGCTACAGCGATAGTTGCGAGCAACGATTCCGAGCCCTTTTCGGAAAGGGGTTCGATTGGGTGGAGTTCAACACTTCTTTGATGAAACGTGCTTACGGTGAAGGTGGCAGGAAAGCCATAGCCATTGATGCCAGCTATATCTCAAAGGCTGGAAAAAAGACTCCTTATATCGGAAAGTTTTGGTCGGGCTGCGCTTCTGCAATAAAGCGCGGACTGGAAATTCCCGGCATCGGCATTGTGGACGTTGAAGCCCGTGACTGCATCATGCTACGGGCGGAACAGACACCGGACAAGGCCTCACTGGAAAAAATAAGTGAGGGCTACGGATTTGTCGAGTGGTATCTTGACGTGCTACGCAAATGCAAGGATAATTTGAGCAAGATAACCCGATACGTTGTTGCAGATACCTGGCTCTCAAAGGCAACCTTTGTTAATCCACTTGTGGAAATGAACTTCCATTTAATAAGCAGACTTCGAGATGATGCTGCGCTTTGGTATTCCCATGACGGTGTACGCACCGGCAAGAGAGGTCGTCCGAGAGTGAAAGGGGAAAGAATAGACTTTTCCAATCTTGACTATTCTCGGTGCGAAACTCTCGACATAGAGGCAAGGAGATATGGAAATCGTCTGAAAAAATGTCGGCGAATGAATTATCCGATCGTGCTAATCTGAGTCGGTTGTTTACTCAGCGTGAGAAATTCCGTTATACGAATTGGCCTATGTTGGCTGCCAATCATGAAAAAAGTGTTTTTTACCAGTTGGACCTGGCCGATGCAGCCCGCGCCTTTAACGGATGCGGCCTTGATTTACCGGCAGCACTTTCGGC
>OGMR01001081.1_pt1 | contig 10574 bp, 10 predicted proteins | sample 1573251 | NCBI WGS metagenome assembly OGMR01 (sample SAMEA2581979, study PRJEB24529) | metagenome | biome: Human gut stool | place: China | collected 2011
ATTGATTATTAAGTATAAAATGCATTTTAAGGAACGACTACTAACTCAGTATGTCTCATATCCAGAACACCTATTTCCATTTCAGGAGCAATACATTCTTCCATTGCTCTAAAGTATTCAGTAAGGAGAATTGCACGTTCTGCACTTCCGATATCGATATCATCCATTTCAGACTCACCACAGACACCACGCATAATCTGAATAACAAGGCAGAAACGTATTAAATACGTTTCCATCTTACCGCAGAGGGCCTTGACAGTTTCGGAATCCGTTTCAGAGTAGATATGATTGTTAGTCTCGTTTTTCCAGTTGATAAGCAGGCGTTTTGCTTCTTGCGAGAACGGAAGCTCAAAGGAATTTGCTTTTCTTTTTAAGCTGTAATTCACAACCTGACGTATGATTCGTTCCCATTCTCCTAACACATCATCCGGCATGGTCTTTTCTCCCCATGAAGGCATGGCAGAAATTTTGGGATACACCTTTAGAAAGCGTGAAGAGAATCCGTTCAAGGCTCGTTTTCCACCAAATAGTGTAGATAACATCCCCGGCTGTGTTGAGCCAATAATGGAACAGTACGGGTGAGGAAGAAATATATACTCGTTGTTTGACTTACGGCTGTATTTGAATGGTGTACCACTGAACAGGCTAAGAAAATAGCTTTCATCCGAACCGTTGTAACGGTTGAAATTGGAAAGTAAGCTGTCAATCTCATCATTGTAGATAAGTACACCGTGCGAATTGTCACGCATGGCGGTGATAAGAGCCTCTATCGTGGAATTGACCACCACATGGCATTTATGTTTAGGAGGTTCCATCTCTTCGGGTAATAATTGCGCCTTACGCTGCTTAGGTGTAAGGCGTTCCCATTTACGATATATTTTTATTTCCTTGTCATACACACCATCATATTCCTCATCAAGTTTCAATAGCGGAGCTATAGCCTGACGTAATGGAGGTGTCTTTCCACAACTGGGAGGTCCGACAAGTACGACATACACAATCGGACGGCTTATCCACCCCGTCATGAAGCGAGCCGACCAAGTGTTTCCCATCGCCGCCGCAAACACCGTTAGGAATGCCGCGGCCGTAAAATCCAGTTGATAGTTCTCGTACTGATGTAACGATTCTATAATGGTACGGATAGACTTTGGGAATACAACTAAAGGGAAAGAAATACTATTGTTGTTCTCCATAGTCTTAGAAATTTACATGACGTTGGCCAAGAGCTTTGCGTACTTCATGTTCTGGATAGAGAACCTTGTTGCCTGTCTTTACAGGTTTAAGAATTCCTTTGTTTGCCCAATGCCAGAGGGTGGCATCGCACACGCCAAACAGTTCCTTTACTTCAGCCTTAGAGAGCATACGTTCCTTTCTTGCTAACTCCACCATAGATCCAAGTTCATCTTTTGCACGGCGGATGAGTTCATCAGAGAATGCTTTCAGGTCTTCCGCATTCATTTCTACTTTCACGTGGGCTTTGCCATCACTGAGGATATTAAATAATTCGTCCATAATATAATATTTGTATTCCGTCTGAATGAAGGACGTATCTGCTGACGGGTTAAGACAGAAACGCCATCGCCCCAACTGGAAGCGATGGCACAAAAGTATATCCTAATTTATTGGAATAAAGAAAAATAAGAGTTCGTTTAGTTCGCGAACCAGAAAACGAATCAAACGAATAAAAACGAATCTATTTCACATTACCGATTAGGTGTTACAAGAATGACTTCCGACTTTATCAAGTCTATTGCATAGCGATGTTCAAGTTCATCCTTGCCATATTGTTTCTTGTTGGGCGATAGGCTTTGCAAGTAGCATACGCTTTTCTGTAATTGACGTACACCGATAGTGGGGTGCTTGGGATAGGATTCTTTCATGGCATTCAAGAATTTTGTTAATGGCAACTTGGCACTTATTTCTCCTACTTCTACAAGAGCGATATACAAGTGTGCCATGCTCATTCCGCTATAACTTCCACCAATAGCCCATTCTCCAATTCGCTTTATGAGGTCTTCATTGTGGGAAGCAAGTAATGCCTGAAAGGGACTACTGCTCGGAGCTTGGTGTCTTTGATAGTAGAATTCACGGTTTGGTTGATCTTTCCGATAGAAGAATTTACCGAAAAGCAGTCTGCGTAAGTTGGAGAGCATAGTTCTATATTTCTGCTTTCCCTGCTGTACAACTGTATTATCCAACTCGTCAAGAATTAGTTCGGGCGATTCACCATACTTAATCCAAGCAGCCATAGCCATCCTATCATCACTCTTTTCGCTGAAATAATCGGCAGCAAAATCGGACATTGAAAGACTTTCCAATAGAGAAATGGCATCAAACGAATCGTTCGCCATCATTTTCTCCACTTCTTTCTTGAACTTTGGAGAAGATGAAAGAGCAGCCTCGCCCAGCTTTAATATTTCGCCAATCCCTTGTTGGTTCATATTCTCCGCAAATTGTGCATATTCATTGGGATGTGTTTCCATCCACGCTTTGATTTCGTCCATACGCTCTTTGGACACTTTGTTATTCTTGTTCATAAGCAACATCTTATATGGTTTGAAACAACAAAGGTATGTCCATTCAAATCCTAAAACGAAATGCACAACACTTTTGTGCTGCCAGGCCTTTATTTTCCCTCAATCAGTTGTTCTGATTGATAAGATTTACAATGACCTTCAGCATCGTATCTTTCTCTTCAGTGCGACTCTCGGCTATCATCAATGTCAATGCCACCAATGTATTATCTGCAATACGTTTGGATCCATCTTCATTGTAAAGAATACCGTTGCCATTGAGAAACCACAAGAAGAGTGTCGCAGCAATACGCTTGTTGCCATCGCTGAATGAGTGGTTCTTAGTAACAAGGTAAAGCAACATGGCTGCTTTTTCCTCAACAGACGGATAAAGGTCTATGCCACCAAAAGTTTGGTATATTTGCCCGATGGAACTTTTGAAAGAATCGTCCTTCTCATTGCCGAACCATGCGCTGCCACCAAATTTCTCATGCAACCCATGAATAACCTCCATGGCACTTTCGTATGTGGCATGGAATGCAACTTCCTCTGTCGTTTTCTCAATTGTCAGTTCCTGATAGTCATATCGGTCAAGTGTGTCAAGGGCGTATGTATAATCCACGACTACGTTCAGCAGCGAACGACTGTCCTCTGTTAGCTTCTCTTGATTCTGAATAGTACGACCAAGAACCTTAACCAATTGGCTTAACTCATCAAATTTCTGAACAGCAATGCGTTCATTGATGGCATAGCCTTGAAGCAGATATTGTTTCAAAATTTTATTTGCCCAAATGCGGAATTGAGTACCTCGTTGAGATTTAACACGATACCCGACAGAAATAATAACGTCCAAATTATAAAGTGTTGTTTCTGTACGCTGGGTAAACCCTTCTCTACGACCATAATCCTTGGTATGTGCAAATTTTGCACATACCAAGGTCTCTTCAAGTTCTCCTTCCTTGAATATGTTGTTGATGTGCCGTCCAATTACCGTTCTGTCTTTTTGGAACAGTTCTGCCATCTGAGCTTGGGAGAGCCAAACGGTTTCATTTTGGAACTTAACGTCTATACAGGTTTCTCCATCTGTCGTTTGATATATAACTATGCTATCTGTTTGATTTAAATTATCCATAATATTTTACTTTTCAATTTGTTATACTTGCAATCTAATTCAAAATACATCAGCTTTCGCACCATTGGCAATAGCACCAATTTCATCTGCTATTTCATCGGAGGATAGCTTGATATAATCCATAAATGTTTTTTGTGTTTTATGACCACTAACGTGCATCATCTGTAGAATGGTGTACTTGTGAGAAAGATACATATTTGTTATGCCACTACGTCGTGCAGTGTGAGTCGTAACACAATTATAACGCGGCATCATTACTTCTCCCTTACCGTTACGCTCCACAACAAGTCTACCTTCCTCTTCCTGCTTCTTCTGCTTCATTGTTAATTTAGTCGGCACTTGTTTTGCCAGAGATGGAACTCTCACTGAAAGGTCTTTCAGTATTTCTTTGATGTAACGGTTGAGAATAACGTCCACCACAGACGGGAGATTATAATTATACTTCTCACAAATCATCTGCAAGTTGGGATTCATTATAGGAATCTTCACCTCTGTGCGTGTCTTTTGCTGGACAAGTCGAATGATAGGTGTACCCTTGGCTGTGGTTGTAAAACTTTCAGGGGAGATATTATTGTAATCGCTAACACGCTGACAAGTGTAACAACCTACCAAGAATATATCACGCACCTGGTCTTGCAACCCAGTTAATGGCATTTCATACAATGCTTGAAGTTCTGCAGAGGTCAAATAAATCTCAGCAGCCTTATCCTTTTCTTCTATTTTCTTTTTTGAAAAGCATTGTGTAGCTCTATCATTATTATGTATGCCATCTGTATAAGCGTAGCCAACAAGTGCCCGAAGCGTAACCAGATACTTGTTTTGAGCAGTAACCATATAATGCTGTTTCTCCATATAGTTAAGGAATTTAGTTACAAACTCACGATTAACCATCTCCCATGTATATTGATGCTTCTTATCGAAGTTGCCATATAATCTCATAAAGCTATGCCAAGCCTTAACTGTTCCGGCAGAATATCTATCATTTCCATTTAGACGTTTACCTGATTTAATGTCTGTGCAGAATTGAGAAAGAAAATTCCAAATCTTGACACGTTCGGCTTCAATGCCTGCTTTGATTAATCGTTCTTGTTCCTCTTTTAATCGAATATCTTCTAATCGTTTTTCTTCTTCTTCACGTTGAACCTTTAATTTAGCTTCTGCTTTCTTGGGATTGGCGATAGCGAGTATTTGGGATTCTACATGCTCTTTGTTGAACACCATACCTTCAACCTCAGTTTTTACTGCAATCTCGATTTTGTTCAATGTGTCGTGTAAACTGAAATTCAATCTTTGATGTCGTATCCAGTTTTCTGAACTCGATACTGCATTCTTCCATTCCGCTACATCAATACGGATTTGGGAAGAGAAAAGAGTGTCAATTTTGTGTTTCTTGTTTTGAACACGAAAGAAAAGTGTAGCCATTTCGTTCTTTTCATCCTGTTTGCGGATATAGAACCGAGAAAGAGATTTTGCCATAAACCATGTGCCCATTCATTTATGAATTAGGTAATACAAAGATAGTGACTTTTTTTGAATAGTCACTATTATAGTCACTATAAATTATAACATCAAATACATTGTTATAAATTTAAATGGATTCAATATAACTGATTATCAGTTATATATGGTTTGTTTAGGTTTACTTTAAGTGATAATACTTTAACTTTTATAGTGCTGGTGGCACCACTTTTTAAGAAAGAAAAATCTCTGAATTTCAAAGAAATTCAGAGATTTTTCTTTTCCAAGAATAGGCGAAATTAGTGGGATCAGAGCAGAACTATGGGGGTAATCTGAAAACCCTGTGGTTGATAAGCATGAACTCTGAATTACAATGCTGACGTCCAATCAAGTGCTCGTCTGATGTACTTGATTTATAATACTTTGGAAGGATGTATGTTTTTAGCATTGCAAACTTTAAATGTTTCTCAAATATTATACCCACATACTTTTTGACTTGACCCTGTCTAATTCATCCCAATTATCAGATATCTACTCTTTCCTGCGTTTTTCTACTGCCATAAGCACCCGCAGCGCAGCATAATACAGCACCAAGTAATATAGCGAAAAATGAAACCAAAGCAGACCGTGCAGCCGCATCCGTTGCCTTATCTGCAGCTACTAAAGCTTTATGCTTAATCTCTTTCCATTCCTGTTCCGCTTTTTGTAGATTGGTTTCCAAATTGTCTATTTGTTTTGCGGCTTCCAAACGTGCTTTGTCTATCAGATTCATATACTGCCCAACCATTTTATCCGCTTCCGGCTTAGACAGATTGGTATTGTTAGTTATCGCTTTGGCTAGATCATTCCGATCTATATTTTGGTTAAGTTTTTCTGCACGTTGTTTCAATCGATTCAAAAAGCCATTCACTGTTTCATCTGTTTCTTGAGGAGAAGCAATAATGGCCTTTACAGATTTGCCCAGGTCATCTTTTACTTCCTCTAATTGTTTCTTCAGATAGTCCGGATGCAATTCTTTCACATCACTTTTAGCAAGTGCGGTACGAATATTTTGCGGCATGTCCTCTTCTTTCAGGACTGTGTTGAAATCAATCTTGCCAAATAATTCCTTTGCCTCCTCAGATAATGCGGAAACTCCACTTCCAACAGTATCGCCCGCTCCGGATAAGACACTACCTGTGACGGATGAAACGGCTCCCAGTGCATTCGCTGTCATTTTCGCTGTGCCTACCGCCAAAAAAATCCCTAGTATTACAGCAACAATTAACGTGGTAGCCCAAACTAGAAATCCGTGTATTATCCCATCCATACCAGCAAGCTTTCCGGCTACAAAGCCACCGGCAGTCATGCCGGCAACCAAAATGACGGCAGAACCAATCCCTACCGCAGTACCTATGCCCGAAGCGGGATGTTCGGATAACGGATTAAGCATAAATAATCCGATACTTGAGTTTAATAAGGATAGCAGTACGGATATCGCCAATACGGTTATAACACCTCCCAATACACTACCCCAGGACACTCTGCCCTTCAGTTCTGCAAAACTTAATTTCTTCATAATTGTCAGGTTTTTAATTAATACTATAATTGATTCTTCATAAAAAACAACGATAAAAGAATATTTGTTTGATTTATATTTGTCATTACGATAAATATTTGTGTTAAAAAACGCATGAATATATAAAGTTGCAATTGACAGATTCATCTATAAATTTACGGACTGCATACCTTAATATCCCGATGTGATTTATTCATTAATATGGGGTATATGCACTTTTTGATTTTCTAAACAGATATTAAAATTCTTCCTATTTCCCGAACTATCTTTTTCTATGCGCTGTTTTTTATAAAGAACAATGACAAAGCAATTTATTGCCATATTTGCAATTATAACTATACAACAGATAATATACCGTGTGTGACATTTTATTGTATTACCATTAATTAATTTTTGATTATGAAAAGATCTGTCTTTGTTTTAGCATTAAGCATGGGTGCCTTTACTATGTACGCGCAAAGTGATGGTACAGCCCTTGAAGGCACACGTTTGGGCGATAATTGGTCTATAGAACTGAAAACCGGTGCTGTGACTCCTCTTACCCACAGTGCTTTCTTCAAAAATGCCCGTCCAGCTTTTGGATTCGGGATTGGAAAGCAACTTACTCCCATATTCGGTTTGGGTATTCAAGGCATGGGATATGTAAACACCACGGCCAGCAAGACCGCATTTGATGCTTCCGAAGTGGGCTTGTTTGGCAAAGTCAACCTGATGAACCTTTTCGGAAGTTATACAGGCGAGCCGCGCACTTTTGAAATCGAAGCCCTGACAGGTGTCGGATGGCTGCATTACTATCAGAACGGCCCCGGCGATACAAACTCCTGGTCAACACGCCTGGGCCTGAATCTGAACTTTAACTTAGGTGAGGAGAAAGCATGGACGTTCGGCATCAAACCGGCAGTTGTATACGATATGCAGGGAGATTTTAATCGAAAAAAAAGTCGTTTCAACGCCAATAATGCGGCTTTTGAACTGACTGCCGGATTAACCTATCATTTCATGTGTAGCAATGGCACGCACCATTTCACAACCGTGAAGCCGTATGACCCGGTAGAAGTCGGAGAACTGAATGATGCGGTCAACAACCTGCGGTCACAATTGAATGACAAGGACATGCAGCTGAACAATGCTATGCAGCAGACAAACAATTTGCAAAGAGAACTGGCTGACTGCAGAGCTCAGGCTGCCAACATAGAAACTGTGGTGAAAACCAACCGTATTCCTGAGTCAATCATTACCTTCAGACAAGGGAAATCGGTAGTTGATGCCTCCCAGCTCCCCAATGTGGAGCGTGTGGCCACTTACATGAAAAAGCATCCTGACGCCAAGGTTCTTATCAAAGGATATGCTTCTCCCGAAGGCAACCTCGCTTTCAATGAGAAACTGGCAAACGCACGTGCTGAATCCGTAAAGACCATACTCGTAAAAAGATACAAGATCAGTGATACTCGCATCACTGCTGAAGGACAGGGAATCGGTGATATGTTCTCGGAACCGGACTGGAACCGCGTCAGCATTTGTACCATCGAAGAGGCTAAATAACCTTCAAATACAAGTGGAAAATAAATTTTAATAAGATGATTTTTCTATTTTTTTTCATCCCCCCATTTCCTGTTTCTCGGCAGGAGGTGAGGGGATAATAATAAAATATATTATGGATTTATACTCAGGATTACCCTATTGGATTATCAGAAATTCCTTATGGGACTATTTCCATCCTTTGGAAAATGATTTGTCGACAGATGTTGTCATTGTAGGTTCCGGCATAACGGGAGCCTTGATGACACACGAATTGTGCCGTGCCGGAATAAAATGCTGCATAGTTGACAAACGCAGCATTGCAACCGGAAGTTCTGCTGCAAGCACTGCACTGCTGCAATATGAAATTGACGTTCCTCTTTGTCGGATGGGAAAAATCATCGGCGAAGAAAACGCTGCGACGGCTTACCATGCCTGCCTCCAATCCATTTCTGATATAAAAAGAGTACTGGAAGAAACGGGAGTCAATGCCGGTTTCGAACAACTGCCCAGCCTCTTTTATGCCAGTAGTGCGGCGGATAACAAACTTTTGGAACAAGAGTATGAAATACGGCAAAAACACAAGTTGCCGGTCAGTCTGCTCGAGAAGAAGAAAATTAGAGAGGAATATAAGGTGAAGACACCTGGCAATGCCCTGATAAATGAAGCATCCGCACAAATGGATGTCTATAGGGCGGCAACTGGACTGTTAGCTTACCATATAAAAGAAAGCGGACTGAAAGTTTTTACCCATACTTCAATAAAGGAGTGCACAGAAACATCTGATGGCTGTATTATGACAACAGACAGAGGACATAAAATTAAATGCGGATATGTAATCATAGCCACGGGATTTGAGGCCGGACAATTCCTTCCTCAAAAAATCATGGATTTGACCTCTACCTATGCACTCATATCGCATCCGGTAGCTTCCGAACATCTGTGGCCGACACATTGCCTGATTTGGGAAACAGCCGATCCGTATCTATACATCCGCACCACCGATAAAAACCGGATCATCGTAGGTGGTGAGGACGAAAAGTTCAGTGACCCGCAGTGCCGTGATTCATTACTCAGAAAGAAAACCCGTATCTTGGAAAAGAAGGTCCGAAAACTATTGCCCGACCTCCCTTTCGAAACGGAAATGGTATGGTGCGGCACATTTAGTACCACCAAAGACGGACTACCTTTCATCGGCAACTGGCCCGACAAGGAACGAATGTTTTTCAATTTGGGGTATGGGGGAAACGGAATAACTTTCAGCATGATCGGAGCACAAATAATCTGTCGTCAGCTACAAGGTATGAAAGATGAACGTAGTGGTATTTTCGGCTACGAAAGAATCGAAAAATATTGGTAAAAGAAAGAATACACCGGGCACTGTCAATGACCGGTGTATTTTTTTGTATCAGGATATCATCGTACAATCAGTATAAATAGTTATGCAACCATCAATACCTTTCGATACCTGTTCCCAACCACTGTGCCATACGGGGCTTACCATAAAAATAATAAAACAGCAATCCTACCCAACTGGTGAAAACCACCAATACGATGGCTATCAGTTTCCTCTCTGCCGGTGCATGAATGCGCCATATTTCCAAGGCGGCCCTGATAGTCAGCACCAGTCCAACAATCCATATTACGAATCCAACCATAATTTATTCACATGTAAGGTTTACTACTGGCAAAATAATAAATTACAAAGATCAGCCAAGTTTTTTACTTGCTTCCTTTTTAATTTCATTATATCCTTTCTTTATTTCCTTTTGAGCCTTCTCAGCCCCTTGTTTGACATCTTTCTTTGTACCTTTCCATGCATCCTTTACAGCATCAGCGCCGTCTTCTGCCTTGTCGGAAATTTTGTCTGCGGCATCATTGATGTCTTCTTTCACTTTTTCCACTTGATGCCTTTGAACGTTCCAAAAATATTTCTACGATTGGAAATCCAGTTGTGGACGCACTGTTGAATCAGTATTTACATACAGCAGAAGAAAACGGCATCAAAGTCACTCTGGACGTAACGATTCCAGAAGTTCTATCTATATCTCCGTTATCTTTAAGCATCCTGATTGGAAACACATTCGACAATGCAATTGAAGCTTGTTGTGGCTTGCCGCCAGAACAACGAAAGATCCATTTGCAGCTGCGCAAACAGTATCGAAGCCTTTTCTACCGCCTTGACAATCCATACAGTGATATCTCGCGCAGCCTTCGGGTTGGCAGCCACCATGGATATGGACTGAAAAATGTAAAACGTGTGGTGAAGGAAAGCGATGGCGATTTTTATGCCGAAAAGAAGAATGGAACTTTTACCGTGAAAGTTCGATTGAACTGCGAGAATTAAATATGTTTCCACAGCCAAATGATCAGCCTCCAAAACGGAGTCATCAAC
>OGMR01001093.1_pt1 | contig 10435 bp, 4 predicted proteins | sample 1573251 | NCBI WGS metagenome assembly OGMR01 (sample SAMEA2581979, study PRJEB24529) | metagenome | biome: Human gut stool | place: China | collected 2011
TCGGTGTGCGGAAAGACTCTTCATACATGAAACGTTTGTCAAACCAACCGTGTTCACCCATATAGAATCCCTGATCGGATGTATAGACGATAATCGTATTATCCAGCAGATCGTTCTTTTCCAGATAATCCAATACGCGGCCTACATTACGGTCTACCGAATGGATGACACGGATATAATCGTGCATATACTGCTGGTATTTCCATTCTGCCAAAGCCTTGCCGGAAAGTTTCTTTTCCTTGAACTCTTTGATGATCGGGTCGTAATGCTTGTCCCAGGCGGCTTTCTGTTCCGGAGTCATCCGGTTGTACATATTACGTCCGGCTTTTTCCAATCCCGGATTGGAGTGGATCTCGTTTTCTTTGTCAGCCAGTTTCAGGTCATACACCAGATCCATGTCTTTAATGACACTCATTTCCTGCTGCGAAGCGGCAATACGGCCTTCATACTTGTCGTAGAAAGTTTCCGGAATAGGGAAAACAACGTCCTTATACAACTCCAGGTCACAGGTATCGGGCATCCATGTACGATGCGGAGCCTTATGATGCAGGAGCAGGCAGAACGGTTTGTTCTTATCTCTTTTCTGGTCCATCCAGTCGATAGCCAGATCGGTTGTTATATTGGTGGCGTATCCTTCTATTTGTTTCTTCTCACCATTATCGATGAAATGCGGGTTGTAATAATCTCCCTGTCCGATCAAAATATTCCAGTAATCGAATCCGGTCGGTTCGGAAGTCAAATGCCATTTACCGACGATAGCAGTTTGATATCCGTTTTTTCGGAATATCTTTGGCAGTGTTGTGATGGTAGGACTAATTGTCAATGGAGCATCTGCAGGCAATATTCCTACATTTTTTCTCCATGCATATTCTCCGGTAAGAAGTGCATATCGAGAGGGAGAGGAGGTGGAAGCCGGTGCATAGGCATTAGTGAATATAATGCTTTGCCGGGCTAGTTGGTCGATAGCTGGAGTTTTGATTTTTTGTGCTCCAAAACATCCTAAGTCCGTGTAACCTATGTCGTCAGCTAATATAATAATGACGTTAGGATGTTGTTCTATCCTTTGAGCATGACTGGGAGGTATAGATAAAGCTGCTAATGTTCCTGTAAAAGCAATAATTTTAGTATTCATATAAGTAAAAGATAATTGGTTATTGTAATTAGAAAAGGGGGCTTTGTGATTTGGCTATTTCGCGGGGAGAGAGTCCTATCTGCTGCTTAAAAATACGTGAAAAATACTGTGGCGACTGAAAACCGCAAAGAAAGCAAACTTCTTTGACGGACTTTTCAGTATTCTTTAGCAGTTCAATCGATTTATTGATTCTAATCTGGTTCAGATAATCTAAGGGAGAAAGATTTAAGTTTTGAGAAAATAATTTCCTTAAATAACGTTCACTGATACTTGCATGTCCAGCTATATCATTGACATTGATGTCCGTTTGATAGTTGTGTTGAATATAGCAAATTGCTTTCCTTAGCAAGTCATTTGTACAAATAGACAGATAGGTTTCATGCATATATCTGTAGAGAAAGATTAATAATTCTGCATAATACATTACTACTAAGTATTGATAATGTGACCCTTTATGCTCTAACTCGTTTATAATACACTGTACTGTTCGTATTACATTTATATTATTTACTATTTTAATCAATCTGTTTTCTTTGGAAAATAAAAAAGAAGGTGTGGCTTCTGTATCAATTCTGATATTTGAATGAAGGTGGGAAAATATTTCGGGTAGGAATTCCAATTGCATCAATATCGTACCGTTTACTCCAGCCTCAAATAGATGTTCTACATTAGGAGAGATAATCATGATATCACCTTCATGGAAATTTATACTTTCTTTATCTATATGTAATATACAATTTCCTTTCTTTACATAATTAATTTCTATACGCATATGCTTATGGGGACCATAAGTTTCGGAAGGATAGAAAGAAGTAAAACGGAAGACATCTGCCAATCGTTTACTCTTTAGGCTTGACTTAATTTGTTCTAGCACTTCCCAAAGGGAATATTCCGTTATTTTATTCATAGTATTTAAATTTTGTGTAAAACAGAGTTTGCATGGACACTAGAGTCTGCCGGTTTTATTCGGTAGAATGCTAGTGTCCTATGCCCCAATAGTCGGGCCCTTATTTTAACTAAACCTATTAATAGACAGATTGGGGAGTCTCTTTCTTATCAGTTTTTGTATTTGGTGTCACTAATGAGCAAAGATCTTCAAATGAAATGGATTTGACAGGAACAAAAGCATCAGACTTCATATAGCTGATTAAACTATATAATAACTGTTTTTTTTCGGGAAATATATCCTGACGGTTTAGTAAATCCATGCTGCATACTATTAATTTTCCATTCAGACAATTGGTTTCAAAAAGAGTTGTTAATCGGCGGTTATTGGCAAAGTTATCAATACACTCCACCAATGGGGTGACGTGTTGATATATGCTGTCAATTACTAAAGTACGCGACTGGGTTGTTAGGCTCCTCCATTGCCAGTTGGTATGTCCCTCTGTAGGGAAATGGGTGAAAGCTTGATGATCAGGATCTAACAGCAACCCCATTGTACCCGCTTGTTTGGGAAAGTGGACAGGACTCCAAAAAACCGGAATAAATTTACCTTGTAAGCCTGCACACATTTGATAAGGCGGATTGAATAATACAGTCTTACCGGCTGCAAGAGCTTTTTGTGTTTCGGTAAGTTTGTCTGTTACTATAATATCTTCTTTTTCTATTGTCAGAGTGGCCGGATATACCCAGATATTCCAAGTGTTTTTATAATTGGAGCCATCAATGGAAGCCGTTAATTTTAATTGCTCGGCTTTGGTCACTTCTGATAAGGAACAAGAAATCTCACCTATTATATTCCCCCCTCCGATCTTTATGTTTGCCAGAGGGAAAATACCCTCTTTTAAAGATTGACCGGATTGGCCAGTCAATGTCCATTTGATATTCTTGTTGTTGATTTCTTCGGAACTGTAATTAGCAACTTCAATGCTGGCTGTAAACAGTTCGTTGTTTTTGTATACAGCTTTTGGGAAGCGGGCTAATGGGACAACCGGAGCAGAGAATTGACGAAAGTCTGTAGCATTGGCTACGCCTTTACTTTCCCAAAAAGCATTTAGTAAACCGACTAATGCTGTTCCCTGACCGGGAAAATCATGTAAGTCTAAGAGTTGAAAACCACTGATGCCGCGAGTCTTCATAGCACGTTCTATTTCTTCTTTATATAAAATGGCAGCCAAACGACCGGATGCCGACAAGTAATCATCTGCTTTCTCTAGTAGATTTTTGTTTTCCAGTTCTTGTTTGATTCCTTTGAAATTGAGAGGTTCCAATACGCCTGTGTATTTTGCTATTTCTTTTAAATCGGGATATACGGCATACTGCCCTATCTCATGCGTGATGACCGGGACAGGCATACTATCTACAGAAGCAGAATAATCTTTATTGAAGTTTGGCATTTCTACATCAAAAACTCCTTGTCCGCGCACCCATCCTTTTTTAGTCCATTGAGTGATAAAGAAATCATCGTTCGGCTCAGGCCAATTGCCATGTCCTCTTTCGAAAGTAAAAGAAGTTGTTGTATACAAATGTCTGGAATCAAGGGATTTAACCGTATCCAATAAACCTCCCAAAAAAACAAAGTCCGGTTGCAATTCATTGCCAAGGCTCAAAAAGCAGAAAGAGGGATGGTTGCCATATTCCGATAAAATTCGTTTTGCCTCATCATACAAGAATTGGTTCATTGCAGGATTTTTGCCTACGTTCAAAGACCAAAGTGGTAATTCTACTTGCAGATAAAAACCGAGTGAATCCGCTACTTCAAATGCAGCTTTAGGAGGACACCAAGAGTGAAACCGAAGGTGGTTCAATCCCCATTCTTTAGCAGAACGAAAGACTTTTGACCATCCTTCTTTAGTGGTTGGGGGGTAACCTGTCAATGGGAAAATACAGCATTCTAATGTACCACGGAGGAACACTTTTTTACCATTGACTAATAAATCGGCTCCATTACGACCAATTTGGCGCATTCCGAATTCAATTTTCTCTTGCGCCAGACTCTCTTTGGTTTTCATCTTTATTTCCAGCTCATACATTATCGGAGTAAATTCACTCCAAAGCCGTACGTTCTCGCCCATGGGACAAACAAAGTCCAGCATTGTTTCGCCTGCCGAAAGGTCCATTTGCTGTTCTATTTCCGTAACAGATTTGCCTGTGTTTTTCTCTTTTACATGAACTGTCAATGTCCCCGAAGCTTTATTCCCTGTGTTTTGTAGTTTCCCTTTCACATGGATTTCCCGGGTTTGAATATCGGGATATATCTGTATATCTTTCATAAAGACAGCATCTTTCGCCCGCAAAGAGATTTCTCCCAAAATACCATTCCACATGATTTGTGTTTCATTGGTATATGCATGTGCCATATCACCAGCAGTGATGTCGTATTTTTTTCTGTTATCTACTCGAATGGCTATCCGATGTTTCCCCGGTGACAGATATTCTGTTAGGTCAAAGCAGTGAGGGCTTATCAAGCTTTCTTGCTCTCCATTCACTTCTTTACCGTCTATCCATACATTTGTTTGCCAAATTACACGCTCCAACTTCAGTTCTATGTTCTTTTCCTTCCAATCTGAAGGAATAGATATTTCGCGTATGTACCAAGCCGGACCTATATAGCTGTGTTTACGGGTGAGATGCAATATTTGTGGTTTACTTACTGAGGGTAACAGCTGATTTGGGGTACCGTATCCTGCATCATCCATAGTCCCGGGTAATTTTATTTTGTCAGGAAAAGATTGGGAATACCAGTGTTTTGCAATTCCTATATCCGTGCTGTCTATGGCAAATTCCCATTCTCCTGCCAAAGAAAGGACAGATGTACTTTCTCTGCATCCTGCTAAAAATATTGTCCCCAGTAGAGCAAGCAATAATTGATTCAATCGTTTCATATTGTATTCGTTTTATGCCATTATATCCAAACCTGGAAATTAGGATTCATTTCTTTTATATAGTTGAAGCATTTGGCAGCTTTTTCTTTATTGCCTAATCCTAAATGTCCCAACCCCATGAGATAGTGGCAGTGGATTTGATTTTTCTTGTTCATGTCATCTTCCCAAATCTGTAAGTCGGGTAAAGACACAGCAAAATAATCCATCACAAAAGTATCGTACAAATGTTTTTCACCATAAGAAATCAGACAATTGAATTTTCCGCGTGCTTCTGTCTCTTTTCCCAATTTTCGTAAGGCTAGGCCTTGATAATAGATTTTATCGGGCTTTTGGTCATTATAATACATGGCAGCTGTGGGTTGTCCATTGCCCGAAGCAGCTTTTATAAACAATAAATGTGCTTCGTCATGATTACCCATTGCTTCCAAAATGCATCCCTTATAATAAAAGAAATCATTTTCTTGTGCACCATATAGTTTTCCTTCTCCTAGATGATGAGGGTAGACAAAACAGTCTTCAATCAAGGCAAGTGCATGCTCGTATTCTCCTGCTTTTAAAGATTTCTTTGCCAATTGCATACGTGCATATTGATATTGGGCAGGTACTTTGCCTTCTCCTCCTTCCCAAGGATGGAATTGACGTCGGTCAATGAGTTGCATCGCTTGTTCGTATTTACCGGTCAGATTGAGTAACGTAGCGTATTCCAAATAGAGGTCATCACGAGTAACTACTATTTCTTTATGACTGTCTAATAAAAGCAAACGTTCTTTCGGAGAATAATCCATCCGTTTATATAATTGGTCTAATTCCATTAAGATACGTGCGTCTGTTCTGTCAAGCTGAAATGCCTGTTCCAGTAATTGCACTGCTTCTTTTTTCTTTCCGAGTTTGTTGAAATAAGCTAATGAGAGATTACGCAATACAGTAGGGAAGGAATGGTCCATTTCTTTAGAGCGTTCCCATGCGTTGACAGCTTCCTGATATTGACGCTTGTCATACCATATATTACCTAATAGATAAAAAGCTTTTGGTGCATGTACCGGTAAATTGGTTACGCACTGAAGAGCTAAAATGGCTTCCAGACTATTTGGGAAATATTCGTCTAACGGACTCTTCTCAGCTAGGGTCACTACACGGATAGCTTCATCCTGTTGGTTCATCTGACATAAGAACCATGCTTTATAATATAATAGCATTGTTGAAGGAACGGATATGTTGGCTAGTGCTGTATTTACCACAGTCAATGCATCTTTCCAGTTGCCGGCTTGGGCATAGTCTGTTGCTAATTCTTCATAATTGCGTGATTCATTGCGCATTAATATTCTTAAACTAGGTGACATTTCTTTTTCACCGGACTGAAGCCATGCTTCAAAACCACATCCGAAATTGAATTTATCTATATTAAGTGACTCTTCAATCAGTTTTATGGCTTCCTCCTCTCGTCCTAATTTGCGAAGTATCATTGCTTTTAAATGGCGTCCGCGATGATTATGCCAGTTACGTACCAATGACTGATTTATTTCGTTCAGTGCATCATCCCACTCTTCACGTGCAGCCGACAATTGGGCCAAAGAATAATAGCCTGAATCTTGCCAAGCAGCATTCCAGCATGCTTTATAGAATGCATCGTATGCCTCAACGGTCTTACCTTGATATTTCAATACAAGACCTAAATTATAATAAGGTTCTCCATCATAGGGATTCGGATTACGCTCGGTCAGGGTTTTAATAGCTTTACGTAAATAAGCTTCGGCTTTCTTGAATTGTCCTTTACGGAATAACCACAACCCCATAGCGTTGTTATTGCGTATGTCGCTATTGTCTCTATGTAAGGCTTCCAAATAATAATCAGTCGGATTGTAGGTAGCGTGCCTATATTGTTCCAAATGTAATCCAGTCAGGTAAAGTTGTTCTGTAGAGCGGACTTCTGAAGGAGGTAATGCAGGCTTTGCAGGTTCGGGAACCGGTTTGATTTCATTCGGTTCTGCTTCCCATGAAAGCAGTAGTTTGCCGGTTGAACGATAAATATAAATCTCCGCTTCATCAAGCGATATATTCTTAATGGTATGAGTAAATACTGCTTCAGGAGCCAGATTTGTAACATTTTCCCAAATAATCTCTCCTTGGCGTTTAACTACAATTCGCAAGCCCTTCTGTACGGATGTAGCAAAGAGCTTCAGCACTGCGTCCATAGTACCTTCCGGTTCTATGTTCATTAGCAAATCCGAACAGGCATTCTTTACCACTCCTAATTCACGGTAAGGAATAAAATACTGGGTAAAAATCTTCTCTTCATAAGGTTGCAACCAAGTAAAGTCAGGCTGATTATCGGTATAAACTCCGGTCATTAATTCGATATAGGGCCCATCTGTGTCTGTCAGATTACGATCCCATGCTTGTCCGAAATCCCCGTTTCCCCAAGTCCATTGTTTTTTCCCAGGAGAGATGTGATGGTTGGCTACATGTAACACTCCCGCTTGAGTATCGTTTTCATAGCCACCCACAAAGTTATATTTTGAACGGATAGCCATATATGAAGTGGGTACCGGTATATTCTTATAACGTGAGATATCTACACCGGCCGAATAATCCATTTTATAATAGACGCCGGTAGCAATAGGATATTTTGACACATCTCGCTTACCATGATCGAATACGGCATTGACATCAGCCGGAAAAACCGATTGATAGGCTTCATTGACTGCAACAGCCGGATTAGCCCACCATAAAAAGGTTTGCGGAACAGGAGTCGGGTTATATAGTTTTCCTTGAATTTCGAGTACAGCTTTGCCGGGACGCAGAGTGAAACCTGCCATTCCTTTCTGATGGAACATACGTTCTCGTTCGCTCACCCATACAGTGGCACTTCCATCTGCACTTTCTTCAATTGTAAAATCTATGGGTAGATAAGTGCTGGGACGGTGATGCTGAGGCCAATTGAATTCAATACCGCCGGAAATCCACGGTCCCGTCAGTCCCACCAAAGCAGGTTTTACTACATGATTATAATAAATGAAATGACGTTGTTTTATTTTATCATAAGCCATTTGTACACGCCCGCCTAATTCAGGAAGAATCATAATCTTAACATACTCATTCTCCAGATAAACAGCATGATACGTTTGATTTTGACAAGTATCTGAGATTTTTTCTATAACAGGATAAGGATAAACCACCCCGCTACTTCCTTGATAAACTCTATTTTCAAAAAACATCGGATTCTTTTCCGGTTTGCCAATACCATAGGTAGGAAGCTGAATGTCTTCTTCCCAAACTTTTACTTTGATGTCCATATCAGTTTTATTTTTTTGTTATTTCTTTTTCTATATCTTCCAGACTTTTTCCTTTTGTTTCCGGTAGTCGGGCACGAATAAAGAAGAATCCCGCTAAGCAAATACCTCCATACAGCCAAAACGTTCCGGCAGCCTGTAATGATTCATTCAAGAGAGGAAAACTATAAGTGAGGATGAAGCTGGCTATCCATAAGAAGAGGGTAGAGATAGCCATAGCTGTTCCACGGATTTGTTGTGGAAATATTTCGGATAACACAACCCATACAATGGGAGCTAATGACATGGCATAACAAGCAATTGCCATCATTACCAGTACCAGCATTATCCAACCGCTCATCCCTAGAAAGTAACAACATCCCATCAGCAGATAGATAGCGGCAAGTCCTGCCGAGCCTACTAACATCAATGATCTTCTTCCCCAACGGTCAACAGTGTAAATGGCAACAAAAGTAAAAATTACATTCGTTACTCCTGTTATCACGATATTCATCAAGACATCCGATACTTCATAACCGGCAGCCGAAAAGACTTCGTGAGCATAATTGAATATAACATTGATACCACACCACTGTTGGAAAACAGCCAAAACGATTCCTAATATTAATACCCGACACACGCCCGGTTGTGACAAAGCCCGCCAATCATATTTTTCTTTCACCTCTTTGGTGGCTAACCAACGTGGACTTTCAGGGATAATGAAAGCCAATGTGAAAAATAAGGCAGCCGGTAATGCTTCCGCCCATAACATCCATCGCCATGCCTGTTCTATTCCTTCTGCAGAGAGTTGTGAACTCCCTTCTGTAAATATGTTTGCTATCATCCAGTTGACCAGTTGCGCAGACAATATGCCTAATACAATGGTCAGTTGGTTTAAAGATACCAGTTTTCCGCGTATTTCAGTCGGTGATACTTCAGCTATATATATAGGTGAAACATTTGAAGCGATTCCAATACCCAATCCACCTACAATACGATAAAAAATGAACCAGGAAAAATTATCGACAGCTCCTGTACCGACAGCAGACACTAAAAATAGCAAAGCGGATAATATTAACAGCCTTTTGCGACCATATTTATCACTCCAACTGCCGGAGAATCCTGCTCCGACCAAACAGCCTAACAAGGCACTACTCATTGCCCAACCACGCAACGTTGCTGAATCTTCGATAATGAAGAATGGTTCATAAAAAATTTTGGCTCCGCCAATGACTACCCAGTCATAACCAAACAAGTAGCCGCCCATTGCAGAAATAAAGCAGATAAATAGTAAATTCTTTGAATTAATGTTTTTCATTGTGTATTGTTATATAAATCATATCGCAAAGGAATTGTATTTTTCTTGAATAGGGAATAGATAAACTTTTGAATTGGATGGATAATCTTATGATAATAACTTTGCTGTCTGCATGAAAGCCATTATCTTTGCTACCGTTAACTGTAACTTCTGCAACGATGATTAAACGCAAAGATGGATTTTCGGGTGAAAGAGCTTTGGTACTTCCTGCATCAATCATACATGCGATGGAAAATAATCCTTTGGCCAATGCGTTGCATATTACGGATATAGGATATTATCCACGGGCAGAACATCATTTCAGAAAACGTGAAACTCCCATTTCACAATATGTGTTTATTTATTGCGTGGAGGGGAGAGGATGGTTTGACGTGAATAATGAGCGTTATGAAATAAAAAGTAATCAATGCTTTATTTTGCCTGCTAATGTATCCCATAGTTATGGAGCCGATGATACAGATCCATGGACAATCTATTGGATACATTTCAAAGGAGACTTATCAGAGTATTACGCTTCACGTCTATTGACTCCTATTGATATCAAACCTACCATTTATTCACGTATCAATGGACGGTTGAATTTATTTGAAGAAATATATCATACATTAGAATTGGGATACAGTAAAGAAAATCTGTTGTATGCTTGTTCATGGGCACGCCCATATCCTTGGCATAGTAGGCAGCCAGGATGTTGCCGAAGTTTCCGGTGGGCACACAGAAGTTCACCTTGTCGCCCATGCTGAGCTTCCCGTCCCGGACCAGGTCGCAGTAGGCGGAGATGTAGTAGACCACTTGGGGCAGAATACGGCCCCAGTTGATGGAGTTGGCAGAGGACAGGAAATAACCCCGCTTGTCCAGCTCCGCTCGGACAGTCTCATCGGAGAAGATA
>OGMR01001094.1_pt1 | contig 10424 bp, 6 predicted proteins | sample 1573251 | NCBI WGS metagenome assembly OGMR01 (sample SAMEA2581979, study PRJEB24529) | metagenome | biome: Human gut stool | place: China | collected 2011
TAAGGTCTTTTAAAAGTTTAATTAATAATAGTGTTGCGGAATTATGGATATGAAAAAAAATACTTTTATCAATGATCTTGCTCGCTTTGTGCGCATTTGTCTCAGCATCGCTTTATGATTACAACAAAGTCGATCCTGATGAAAATATTGCCGGCGAAGGTGGCGAAGAAGGACCGGACACCGGCGAAGGTGGATTCATTTGGAATGACTAACAACTTTGTTTCACGTTTTTCCAAAAAGTACAAAGCATGAATACATTGAAACAAACTCTTTTTTTATTGCTCATTCTCGTATTTTCGGGAGTGAGCAAAACTATTGCCCAATCCACTGGCGTGTATGTAGGTGGACATATCCGACGTGAACGTCCCGGTACCATCGAGAAATTACGCAATTCTGGTTTCACATACATCATTCTCTTCAATATCAACGTTGAGCCCGATGGTACACTGACTACAGATGGCGAGACGGTATGCAAAGATGGAAAGTATGTGTTTGGTAACACGCAACCCAACTATGTCTCTGACATAAAAAAACTAAAACAGGCACCAACAACCATAAGTAGAATAGAAATATGTATAGGTGGTTGGGGTAACGAGTCTTTTAGTCGCATCAAGGAACTTATTAATAGACATGGTGTAGGAAGTGGTACCATCTTGTATAAGAATTTTAAAGCGCTTAAAAATGCCATTCCAGAGATTGATGCTGTAAACAACGATGATGAGCATTGCTACGATGTCGCAACGGCTGTTAAATTCCACCAGATGATGTATGAATTGGGGTATAAAACAACTATCGCGCCATATACGAACCGTAGTTTTTGGGAAAATCTTGTTTCTCAGTTGGGCGATAGATGTGATAGGGTACTTATACAGTGTTATGATGGCGGAGCAGGAAACAATCCATCCGACTGGCATTTAGGTAACAGAGCTGTCCATGCAGGAAGAATGAATTACCAAGAAGGTGGTGTAGATGCATGCGTAGCTCAGATGGAGTCATGGAAGAAAAATAATGGAGTGAGCGGAGGTTTTATTTGGCTTTATAACGATGAAACATGGAATCTTAATCAGTGGGCAACGAGGATGCTACGTGTGTTTGGTACAAAAAAGTGCGATGACAATATAGCAATTCTTTATGCAGATTCCGACTATCGTGGTTATTCAAAATCATTGGGCGAGGGTAGCTACACTCAGGCAGAACTCGCCATGTATGGCATTAGTGCTAAGGATATATCATCGTTGAAGGTCACAAAAGGCTTCAAGATTACACTCTATGAGAATGCTGATTTCACTGGTAATTCAAAGAGTTGGACAACAGACGCTTCTTTTGTTGGTGGGGATTGGAACGATAAGGCTTGTTCGGTGCGAATCGAACCAAATGGTAAGAGCGGTCTGTCGGGTAACTTCAAAATCATGAACCGCAACAGTGGTAAGTATCTTGACTTGGATAATAACAAGACTGATAACAATACCGCAATCGTCCAGTTTGATGACGAGGGTGTAGATGCCTCTCAGACGTGGACATTTACAGAGGTGATGAATGGTAAGGGTGTCTACTCCATCTGCTCCTATGGTAATAAGAACCGAGGTATGGATGTCGTTGATTTTTCTAAGGATAACGGAGCTCAGGTGCAACTATACGACTATTTGGGTAATAATCATCAACAGTTTATTCTCTACGACTGTGGTGAAGGCTATTATCAACTTGTAGCTCGTAACAGTGGTAAAGTGGTAGAGATTCCACAATCAAGCAAAGGAAATGGTGAATGGATAAAAATCTACGACAACAATGGCTCCCACACACAACAGTGGGCCGTGGTTGAGAACCGATACGACGAGGCTTCTGCAGTTACATTGTATACCGATAAAGGCTATAAGGGTAAAGCTGTGACCCTTTCTGAAGGCCAATATAACCTCAGTCGAATGGGGCTTTACAATCTGAAGGACAATGATATGAGTTCTTTGAAGGTCACTCCTGGTTTCAAGGTTACAATCTATGAGGATGACAATTTCAATGGCAAAAGTAAGTCATACACAGCCTCTGAGAGTTTCGTTGGTGAAGAATGGAATGATAAGATGTCTTCGTTGAAGGTTGAGGCATACGGAAAGAGTGGACTGTCAGGTGACTATAAGTTGCAAAACCGCAACAGTGGTAAGTTTCTTGATTTGGACAACAACAACACAGACAATAATACAGCCATCGTTCAATATGATGATGAGGGCATAGATGCAACGCAGATATGGACATTGACAGAGATTGGTGGTGAAAAAGGTGTTTATTCTATATGTACTTCAGTCAACAAAAGGCAAGGTATGGATGTAGCCGATTGGTCGAAAGACAATGGCGCCCAGGTGCAACTCTATGAATATATCGGCAACAGGAATCAACAGTTCATCGTTGTCGAAAAGGGTGATGGTTATTATCAATTTGTTTCACGTCTTAGTGGTAAAGTGATAGAGATACCGAGCTCGAGCAAGGACAATGGCGAGTGGATAAAGCTATATGACAACAATGGCACCAATACGCAACAGTGGAAATTCGTTAGTCCGTCAGTCTATTCTGGCATCGCAAACACCGAAAGTCTCTCTGGGATGAACCTCAGAAAAGAGGGCAATATCATCATCGTGACAGGTGCAAAAGGCAAAGAATTGACTATCTATGATGTAAGCGGAAGACTGATACGTTGCGAGACAATAGATTCTGCCAAATATTCCATGTCTTTGGATAAAATGAAGGCAGGTATCTACATCATGAAAATAGATTCCATTGCTAAAAAGATACGGGTCGAGCTGTAACATTGCTATATTCTATAATCTAATAATTGAACTTTAGCAAGTTCAGAAGTTAAAGAAGTTATCACTCCCTTCGGTCGTTAGAAGTTATAGCCAACAGCCTTTTTGGTTGAAAATTTAGCTGTAAAGCATTTGGCTTTAACTTCTCTAACTTCTTTAAATTCTTTAACTTCCCCATTTGCGAAAATTGAGTACTAATAATTCAAAATTAACTATTATGAAAAAAAATCGTGTTTTATTGTTTTTAACGTTATTCTGTGTGGCAATTCTGAAAGTCCATGCACAAAAAATTCCTATTGAGATAGTGAACAATTCTGTGTTTCCTGACGACAAGGTATATGTGGCTATCATTGGTAAGAAAGTGAGTGATGATGCTCCTATTTATTATGACCTCATAGCCAACAATGCAAGTGATGCTGCACTCAGGACCCTTACTGTCAATACAAACACTCTGCATAAGTTCAACGGAGATAGAGGTTATGCCAATGTGTTTACGCCGCTGAATAAGATAAAAAACAAAACCATTTACGTAGATAAAACCCATGCTTGCCGTATGTTTTTTGGTTTCAATTCACCACTTTACCTACACGTAAACGATAATAATGGTGGGTATGCAGGAGCTGACATGCAAAACCCTTCCGACCCGAATATCGATCTGCGATGGGAACTTATTGAATTTTCTTATGATAGGTATGGTGTGATGTTTATCAATACCACACGTGTTGATGCATTCCAATATCCCATGGGATTGGAACTATATGGAAATGCTTCGGCAGGTGCCAATAATCCATACACCAAGCGTGGAGAGGTGAATACCTATGAGGAGATTATCAATCGCTGGAAGACACAAAACGAAGGTAATATCTTCTCTAACTGTCTGAAGAACAATATAACCCATGATCATTTGGGAGGTATTATTATGCAACCATCTAAAGTGGCAGAGGTGAAGAATACTGGATATTTCGATGGCTACATCAACCGTATCTGGAGCGAGTTTCGCAATAAAGACATACACGTAAACATGGGCAACCAATTAGGTGTTTGGCGTGGACGTGTGAATGGCAACAACTTCGTCTTAAAAAGTGAGTCAGGACCTCGTCAAGGGCAGACGGCCATTGTAGGCAAGCCTACCTCCATTGATGTGATAGAAGGTGCAGGAGAGTTTGCAAAATTCAATGGCAACGATGCAGATCTTCCAGTACAAGCCATGTTCTGTGGAGCGATGAATCGTGGAGTGATAAGAACAAATCTTGCAGATGGCGAACTGCAGGATTGGGGAGATACAGGAAGCTTCTTCAACACCGATGTATGTAACCCTTATGTGAAATTCTTCCATCAGAAAGACATCAGTTACGACGGTTATACCTATGCCTTCGCATACGATGACACATTTGACCAAAGTGCAACATGTGTCACCAGTCATCCAGAACGTGCCGTGGTAACTATTGGTGGATTTAAAGGACAGTCTGGGACAGATCATCCTATACCAGAAGTTACTGCTGCTCCTATCCCTCATCACACAACTGACAATGTGAAATCGGTTTATAGTGATACTTACACTTCGCTTGTTCCGCATATGTTTATTGGCTCTTGGTATCAACAGACAGCTACACAGAGTGTCAGCCTTGACGGCAACAATACACTCAAGTGTTCCAACTTTAATTATGTCGGAATTGAGTTTGGTGGTCCTGAGATAGACGCAACAGATATGGAATATCTCCATTTGGATATCTATCCTCTATCTTCTTTTACGATCAATGTATACCCAATATGTCGTAACAACGATGGGAGTGTCAACGACCAATTGAAAAAACCTATTAATCTCATAGCTAATCAATGGAATAGCATAGATATCCCTATGAGTGATTTTGTTGGACTCAACGCTTCCAGGATCTTCCAGTTCAAGTTTGATAACGGTAAAGGAGAGACCTTCTATCTCGACAATCTGTATTTCTACAAGAATGGTTCTTCTAGCGGAATAAGTAGCATAGAGACCCACACACAGGATAATCATGCGTGGTACAACTTGCAAGGTCAGCGTATGAACGATGGTGCAGGTTCATTGCCAAAGGGAGTGTACATACATAACGGAAAGAAGATTTTAGTGAAATAACATAAAATAATAAAAATGAGGGTGTGTCATAAGTCTGTGACGCACCCTCGTGATAACCAGATCAGTGACATGAGTCCAGTATGTGGTCAAATAATTAAAAATATGAAGAGACGAATTCTTTTTGCAAAAAACTTTTTCCTTGTAGGTTTATTGCTATTAACTTCTTTACAAGTCATAGCGCAAAAAGCCCGTGTGATGATCACTACGGAAAACAACAGTAAACTCTTGTCAGAGACAATACTGAAAACCACAAAAGGTAGACCTGCATCCAACTATGTGCGTATCAATACAGACCGTCAATATCAGACGGTAGATGGTTTTGGCTTCGCTCTTACCGGAGCGACGTGTTACAATCTAATGCGAATGAGTGCAGGAGAACGTGCTGTACTTCTTAAGAAAATATTTTCAGAGCGCCAGGGTTATGGTGCGAGTTATGTGCGCATAAGCATAGGATGTAGTGACTTTTCTCTTTCACGCTATACTCTTTGCGATGTAAAAGGCATAGAAAATTTTGCCCTTCAAAGAGAAGAAATTGCGTATGTGATTCCCATTCTAAAAGAAGTGCAAGCCATCAACCCCAAGCTGAAAATCATTGCCGCACCATGGACTGCTCCTAAATGGATGAAGGTGAGTCAGAAAAATGGGGATGTTCCGTATGATAACTATGTAGGCGGACATCTGAATAAAACTTGTTATTCGGACTATTCGGACTATTTCGTAAGGTTTCTGAAAGCGATGAAAAACAACGGAATAACAATCCATGCGGTGACTCCACAAAATGAACCTGGAAACGGAAACAACGAAGGAGGAGCTATGCTCATGGATGTTGATGAGGAAATAGCTTTTGTTAAGGTTCTTGCCACAGCCTTTCACAATGCAGGACTGAGTACCAAGATATATCTTTTTGACCACAATTTTAATAACGAACAATATGCCGAACAGGTAGCAAAGTCCTTGCGGTCATCATCGTTTCTTGGTGACGATCTTGTGGAAGGTGCCGCTTTTCATAACTATGGGGGTGACCCTACAGCCATGGCTACGTTTTATAATAACACGGGTCTGAAGTCAATCTATACTGAGACAAGTATAGGCTCGTGGAACGATGGACGTAATCTAAAAGACAAGCTATGCGGAGAATTCAACTGGTCGGGTTTGCGTGCGTTGCAAAACCAGAGTAGTGCATTTATAGCATGTAACCTGCTTCTCGACTATGATGGTCATCCTACCACCTTATCTAATAGTACTGTGTATGGCAATATGGAAATAGATGCAAGTAGTTATGCGCTCTCTACGGTACGCTACAATCGCGATTATTATATCATTTGCCATCTTTCTTCTGTCATCCGACCTGGTGCGGTAAGATGTGACTATATAGAGAATGGTGTACCAAGAGATGACTGGAACTTCAATTATGTCGCACTAAGAAATTCGGATGGCACCACAGCTTTTGTCATTAGTAATAAGACATCGGTCGAAAAGCATATCAACCTTGCTTCGAATAGCGAATATGTGAACGTAGATATACCTGCCAAAAGTGTTGTTTCTGTCCTTTTGGGAGATACAGAACAAAATGCCGTGACCTTTGGTGGTATGGAGATGATTCCGTCAGATAACCGAAATAGTTTTTCTATCAATACCTATCTTGAAAAGGGCAAAACATACACTGCTGTAGGCGATGATGCCTTCAGTTCACCTGACTTCTATGAAGATCCTGATTTTTTCATCAAGTTAGGAAATGGTCGTTTCAAGTTTACGGCTCTCAGTGGTTATTATAACATCAAGTTTGTCCCCGCAACGAAGAGTTTTCGTATATACGCCTCTCATGAGAATGGGAATCCATTGAGTCTTAATGCAGATGGCACCGGTGCCTTATGGGCTATTGGCAGTGATGGATTGCATAAACCGTATTATAGTATCATAAGCAATCAGAGCTGGTGGACTGATACCGACCATGCTACATGTATGGCACCCGTGGGCAACAAGAGATACCAACTGACACTTACTGCAGGTCGTCAACTGAATGTAAATAATGTTGACTTTAAATTTTTCGGACAGGCAGGATGGGGTGTTGAATTGAATCCTACAGGTGAATACCGCATCTCTTCCAGGAGTGATGTGTTTCTCATAGGGCATAAGGCAGTGAATGGGCATAGTGATGGCAACGTGTATGTGGCTGACGGTGTGACGCTACAAGAAGGAAGAACCTTTCGTTTTATTGTTGACATGTCGGTTCCCTCGCAGCCAGTAATGTCTGTTGATGATATATCTACGGGCATAAAACATCCTGAAGTATATGCTGATGGTCTTTCCCACGAGTGGTTCACACTTTCAGGTATAAAGATCGAACGGCCACATAAAGCTGGTGTTTATTTATGTAATGGGAAAAAAATCATAATCTTATAAATATCTGAGAACTGAATAGTTCATTTAATGTTTATGGTAACTGATTTTTCAGAAATGATAATTTCTCAAAAATCCTGCACACAGTGATATGAATGCTGGTGGCATTTATATCGTACGAACCAACAAGGGAAACTTTAAGGTGAAAAAGTAATATTTAAAGGTAAAAAAGTAAAAGGGTAAAAAAGTAAAAACAACTTTCTCAAATGGGGAAGTTAAGATAACTTCTCTAACTTCCGCACTGAGAAAGTTCAATAAATCAGGTACAAGGGGGCGTTTCATCAAGATGAAATGCCCCTGTTGTCTTTATATTTTTCAAAACGAAGAAAATCGGTAAACAATAGATAATCAGTTACTTGTGCTCTTTTTGTTGCTTCGTGAAGCCACTTTTTTACCCACAGCCGAAAAGCGAAACGATAAAAAGAGTAAATTTGCAAGCGAAAACTTAATAACTTAATTGTGTAATTATAAGAACTATGCTTATGAATAGGAGTATTTACAAATTGTTACTTTTCTGTATGGTTAGCATGCTTTCTGTTTTTGTGCATGCTGCCTCGCTACAAGTAACCTATCACATTAATGACGCCACAGAAACCGTCACTTCTGGAGTCAGTACTGAAGGCAGTCTTGCCACACTTCTTGGAGACAACGCCATGAAAGTTACGCAACTTAGCGTGAACGGCTATCTTAATGATGCAGACATCATTACGCTGCAGCAGATGGCGGGAGGCACTACGGAAAAAGGCAGTCTGAAATCGCTCAATCTTTCTGAAGCCACTTTCACGACGACAGGCAAGAAAGTGCCCGACAACATCTTCCGGGACTGTAAGAATCTGCAGCAAGTAAACCTCAGCAACATGACCGAGATAGGAAAGGGGGCGTTCGAAAACAGCGCTCTTACCGATATTTCTATCCCAGCCTCTGTCACTAAAATCTGTGCACATGCTTTTAGGTATTGTAGTGCCTTGAAGACCTTGGAGTTCGTGGCAGGCACTCCAGAAAAGGAACTGGTGCTCGAGACGGAGGCTTTCTTTGGTTGCGGCAACATGGATCTCGCTAACAATGGAGTCTTGCCCTCACGCATCATCAGCATAGCGGCCAGAACCTTTCAGGAATGTGGAATCACCAAGCTCACCCTGCCTCAGAACGACAAACTGACTGGAGTCAGCCGCAAGCTCGAGTTCAACGGTGTGCAGACTGATAATATGGGAGCTTTAGGCTACGGTGTCTTCTTCGGCTGTCGCAAACTTACCGACCTCACCATTCCTGCCAACGTGACGGTAATCAACGAGGTGGTGTTTCAGGACTGCAACCTGCAGAACGTCACTTTTGCCGATGCTACCAAGATAACAGAGATACAGATGTGCGCATTCGCCAACAACCAGAATCTGACAGGAGTCTTTGCAGGCAAGAACTTTAACAACTTGAAAACCATAGGTGAGGGTGCATTCTTGAATTGTTTCAAACTCACCGATGCCGATTTCAATACTCTCACCAAGAACGTTACTCGCATCGAGCGCGAAACTTTCCGCAACTGCCACGACGGACTGCAGACCATTGACATTCACTCAGGAATCACTTTCATCGGCGACGGCGCCTTTGCCGACAATACTGCGGTGAAAGAGGTTATCGTGCATAGTGGTACACAGATTGATGCGCGGGGTTATGATGGCACTCATGGCATCTTCCTCAACATGGATCCCAACAAGGTGCAAGTTGTATTTAAGGACGAAGCCGAGAAACACTACAGCATTTATCGCGACAATATCGTTGTGGATGGTGTAAATAAGGGTAACGCATTTATGTATCTTCTCACCAAGACTCTCGACGAGAATGCTACCGACTATGAGGTCGTAGCCCAGCGCCATGCCGACGTCCTCCTCAAACGCACATTTAAGCCAGGTTGGAATACGCTCGTGCTGCCTTTTGGTGCTCGCGATAATGGTAAAACAGTGAAGTGCGCCCGTATTTATCAGAAAGCACTCAATGCTTTTGAGGGCGAGGGTTTTATGATAGCTGCCTATCGTGGTTTGGCAAAGAATGATGCACAGCCCGACAACAGTACCTTCTATTTCCTGCAGTACGCCGACTACGACAATGATCCGCTCGATGAGTTTGAGCCTCTCCTCGTCAGAATGACGCAGAAAGACATCGACAACGCCTCAGGAGTCTATACTTTCGAGGATATCGAACTCAACTACGATGCCGGCAACAACACCTCATACACAGCCGAACAGGCGAAACAGCGCATGGGAAAGAATGAAAAAGACGAATATTTCACCGGCAACTACGACCAAAAGCTCAACGACAAGTTCAAGAAGTGCAGCTATGATGATTTCTATTTTACAGGAACATTGCATCTGCAGCAGGGTAATGCTACAGAGGGTTCCGCTTTCATCGCTCCTGGCGACTATATCATTCAGAACAATACTTTCGTAAAGTGTCTTGAAGGCAAGAAGTACGGACTCAAGGGATTCCGTGGTTATTTCAAGCGGTTGCCATCAAGTACATCACCTGCTAAGGGCAATATCGGCATCTGTCTTGTCGACCGCAATGGCGTAGTTTCTTCCATTCGTCAGGTGGACGGAGCATCGCTTACGTCAGCATCCGTTGCTCCTGCCGCAGTCTACAACCTCAGTGGCCAGCAGGTTGGTAATTCTCTTTCCACTCTTGCCAAGGGCGTTTATATCGTTAAGGGCAAGAAATTCGTTAAAAAGTAAATCATTGCAATCATGAAGAAAAAATATCAACAACCTCTCGTAAGAGTTCAAAGCGTAGAAGGTGAACCTCTGTTGAATGGCGGCTCCATAGTCGACCGCAATGGCAACCAGAAGGACACGTTGGGTTCCGACACCTCTTCTGGCGGTTCGGCAGATGGAGACGGCACTGTGTGGGGCGATGCTAAGCCTTATAACCCCTGGACAGCTTGGGATTAAGGTTTATTGTAAGCAAAATGCGGGATTGAAGAATTCACTCAATCCCGCATTTTATTTTTTTTGTTGTTGAATTTAAATCGCTAACTACTCAGTACCTCTATTGAAAACTTTGAATAGAAAAGCCTCGAAAAATGAAAGCGGCTTCGATAGTCAATGAAGCCTATTTCGTAGAGCAATGAAAGCGGC
>OGMR01001110.1_pt1 | contig 10354 bp, 9 predicted proteins | sample 1573251 | NCBI WGS metagenome assembly OGMR01 (sample SAMEA2581979, study PRJEB24529) | metagenome | biome: Human gut stool | place: China | collected 2011
TATTCCCAGGCAACCAATCAATGTTCAGTGAAGAAGATTTGGAAGAAGAACGCCGCCTTGCATATGTAGGTATTACAAGAGCAAAGAAAAAGCTTTACCTCATATCTTCACAGCAGCGTATGCTCTACGGTCAAACTTCACGCAATATGCCGTCAAGATTTTTGAGGGAAATTCCGTCATCTGTTATTGATGACCAATCTGTTGTGGCAAGAAGAAGTACCGGTTTCACTTCTGCTCACTCCGGTTTTTCATCGGGCGCAAGGGGCGGTTCTTCATATACATCTTCAAGCAAAATCGGCTCTGCAAGGCAATCATCAAACAGCGCTCATAAATTCGGCCAGGCAGGCAATGCCGCTCAAAAGAGCAATGTTGATTACAAAGTGGGCGATACCGTCAGCCACAAATCATTCGGTACGGGTACAATTCTTACCATTACCCCAATGGGCGGCGATATGCTGTTGGAAGTTGCGTTTGATAAAGCCGGAACTAAAAAGATGATGGCAAACTACGCAAGACTTGAAAAGAAATAGGCAAAAAAATAACATCAGTCGTTAAAATGCGACTGATGTTATTTTTTTATCAGCATATTCTCGGTAATCCCTCACCGAAAAACTTTTTCATCTCATTTTCGTAAAGCATTGCAAAGAAAAATCTTCTTCTGTCTGCAAATTCTGTGTGATGCTTATGGTAATCTTTCATATATCCGAAAGCATAAACTGTTATAAGAGTACCGACAACGGAAACAATAAGAATTAGTGCTAAATCAGTCATTTTTGCCCCTCTTGTTATATATATAATTAAATGCGAATATATCATATAAGGTATTGTTATAATAATAACACTTTAAATCTGTAAGGTTAACTTAAATTAGTGGAATAAGCATATATTTTACAGGAAAAATTGTTTACTTTTAATCAATTTGCACGAAAAAAATATATTGAATAAAATATGTTGCAATTTATGATTTTTTGTATTATATTAGTAAGAGTTAAAGGGATTAAAAGATTTAAGGCTGATGGGTGCTTTAAGGACGGAGATTATGGAAAAAAGAATAAAATTTTTCTCAGCTATTACAATTTTTATGATTATAGTTGCTACTATAACAGCACTCTTTGTTACTGACGCCAAAGATTTGGCTTCGGTTAAAAATGTAAAAATGGTTCATAACAGCGAAAATTCGATTTCGCTTACTTGGAAAGAGGTTAAAAAAGCCGACGGATATTATATTTACAACCTCGACAGTGATACTAACAAATATGTTAAAATCGGCACAAGCAAGGGCGAAAATAATTGCAAATATGACATTAAAGATATTCCTTCTGCAAGTATTTATAAAGTTAAAGTCTTAGCTTATCGCTCATTTATGAAAAAAGCCAAAGAGTATACATTTTATTCAAATCCGAGCAAGCCGATTTTAAGTGTATTTTCGGGTGGCAAAGGCGTTCTTTCAATGGAATGGAACGATTTGGATAATTTGGCAGGATATGATATTCAGTATTCAAAAAACAAAGAGTTTACGGAATATAAAAATGAAATGATTAAAGACGGGCAAACCCGTAATTTTTCCGTAAATGATTTGGCAGTCGGCGAAATTTATTATGCACGAGTAAGGGCATATATGACCGTGAATCGCAAAACGATTTACAGCGAGTGGAGCGATGTAGGGGAAGCTACTATTTATGATAAAGATATAAATATCGGCAAGGTTGACCCTACCAAGCCTATGATTGCATTTTCGTTTGATGATGGGCCGGCGTACGATTATAAAAATTCAAATTCAACAGAGCGCATTTTAGATGTACTCGAAAAATATAATGCACGCGCCACTTTCTTTATGGTGGGGGAGAGAGTAAACAGCGAAACAAAGCATTTGCTTGACAGGGAAATACAAAACGGCTGTGAGCTTGGAAACCACACATATGCGCACAATCATTACGGTTCGCAGGTAACTGCAAGGGATATTTCAAGGGCAAGTAAGCAAATAGAAAAAATCAGCGGCAGAGCGCCAACAATGTTCAGATGTCCCGGCGGAATTATAACTCCAACAATCAGAGAAGAGTGCAAAAAAGAGGGTATGGCACTTGCATATTGGTCAGTCGATACAGAAGATTGGCGTTCAAAAGACAAAGATAAAATTTATAAAAACATTATTAAATATGCATACGACGGTTCAATTGTATTGATGCACGATATTTACCCGTCAACAGCAGACGCGGTTGAAAAAGTTGTGCCGGAGCTTATAGCAAAAGGGTATCAAATCGTTACCGTAAGTGAACTTATTGCGGCTAAAACAGGAGAAAATCCAAAGCCGGGAAATCAGTATGTTGATTACAAAACAATAAATAATAATACGCATTAAGAAAAACAGCGTTGGAGATTTTGATTTCTCCAACGCTGTTTTATTATTTATAATACTGCTCTTAAAAATTGCTGAAGTCTTGGGTCTTTAGGCGCACCGAAGATTTCACTCGGCGGTGCTTGCTCAACAATGTATCCGCCATCCATAAAGATTACTTTATCGGCAACTTCCCTTGCAAATCCCATTTCGTGAGTAACAACTACCATTGTCATTCCCTCATCTGCAAGGTCTTTCATAACCTGCAATACTTCCCCTACCATTTCAGGGTCAAGTGCAGATGTAGGCTCATCAAAAAGCATAACCTTTGGGTTCATTGCAAGTGAGCGAACAATTGCCGCCCTTTGCTTTTGACCGCCTGAAATTTGAGATGGGTAGGCATTTGCTTTATCTGCCAGGCCTACTCTTTCCAAAAGCTCCATAGCCTTTGCGTTTGCCTGCTCTTTAGTCATAATTTTAAGCTGAACAGGTGCAAGAGTAATATTTTCAAGTATGGTTTTATTATTGAAAAGATTAAAATGCTGAAAAACCATACCCATATGCTCGCGCACTTTATTTATATCACACTTTTTATCGGTAATAAGCTGACCGTCAAAGTAAATTTCACCATCAGTTGGTGTTTCAAGCAAATTAAGGCACCTTAAAAATGTACTTTTGCCTGAACCTGACGGACCGATAATAACTATTTTTTCGCCTTGCTTGATTTCATAATCAATGCCTTTAAGCACTTCATTATCACCAAAGCTTTTCTTTAAATTCTTAACGGTAATCACTTTTTCTCAAACTCCTTACCATAATTTTGATAAGAGTAGAAATAACAAGTACCATTATAATGTAAATAACAGCCATTACAAGATAAGGAACCATAAAGTCATATGTGTTAGAACCGATACGCTGGAAAGCAAGGTAAAGGTCAGTTGCACCTACGAAGCTGACAACTGAAGTTTCTTTAATAAGAGAAATAAACTCATTACCAAGGGTAGGCAAAATGTTTTTAACAGCTTGCGGAATGACAATTTTCATCATTGTTGTGCCATAGCTTAAGCCGACTGAACGGCCGCCTTCCATTTGCCCCGGGTCAACTGAAAGAATACCTGCCCTCATAATTTCTGAAATGTAAGCACCGGAGTTTAAGCCGAATACAATTACAGCAACAGGTACACTCTTTAAATTTATTGAAAGAAGCGGCATAAGCACATAGTAGAACAAAAGAAGCTGAACTACAATAGGCGTACCGCGGAAAAAGCTGACATAGAATTTAGCAAGTCCGTCAAGAAAACGGAGCAATTTATTTGTTTTTGGGACAACTCGAACAGTTGCAATAAGAGTACCGATTATGATACCTATTACAAGGCCGAGTATAGCAATAATAAGTGTGTTTCTTAATCCTTGAAGAACAACGCTGTAACCGCCGTTGTCGCTGAAGAATCTCCAAAACGCCTCAAATTTCTTTTCAAAATTCATTTATTAGTCCTCATCATACAAAATGCCCGTTCAAAAGAACGGGCAAATCTTTTAGTTAATTATGCTACGGCGTTGATAGCGTTTGTGATTGCTGTTGCAGGTGCTGCATCAATGATAACATAGTTTATGCCACCGTTGATTAAGTCCTGAACTGCAAGTGAACCGTTTGCATAGCCCTTCCAAGTAGCATTAAGCTTTTTAAAGCCGAAATCACTGCTTCCTTCAACATAATACTGACCTGTTGTACCGTTTTGACCGCCGATAAGAACTGATTTATCAAAACCTTGAAGAATTTTATCAACATCTTCTTTAGTCTTGCAGTTATCAAATGTTTTATCATCAGCCTTGCAAATAATTTTCTGTGCTGCGTTATAATAAGGATCAGAGAAATCTACCTGCTTAGCTCTTTCTTCTGTTACGGTAAGGCCTGCCATACCGATGTCAGCCTTCTGCTGCTGAACTGAAAGAAGAACAGCATCAAATGCCATATCTACGATTACAAGTTCTTTGCCGAGCTTGTCAGCAAGAAGCTTTGCGATTTCCATATCAATACCGTAGAACTTGTCACCCTCTTTATATTCAAATGGGGCAAATTCAGCGTTTGTTGCAACAACAAGCTGGTCTTTTGAATTATCCTGCTTAGCTGATGTAACTGCTACCGGCTCACCGTCACCGAAGAAATGATTGCTGATTTCTTCAAGTTCGCCGCTTGACTTCATTTCTTTAAGAAGTTCGTTACATTTTTCTTTGAGTTCAGGCTGCTTTTTGTCAACACCGAAAGCGTATTCTTCGCTTGAAAGTTCAATGTCAACAACTTTAACCTTTGCTGCTGATGTGGCTGGTTCATCTGCTTTCTTGTCATTACCGCCTTTTGATGAGCAGCCTGCAAATACAGCAACTACTATCATAAGTACAGCAAGAACAACAGCAGAAATCTTTTTAGTTAATTTCATCTTATTTTCCTCCGTATTTTGTTTTTTATAACATAAATAAAGACACGGTTAAATCTAACCGTGTCAATAATTTATCACAATATCAGCATAAAGTCAATATTTTATGAATAATAACTGTATAATTATACAATAAATTTATATAATCAGTCAGCATTTGCAAGCCATTCATATTCAGGTACATAAATTCTTGTCTTATCCCAAGGGTCACCGTCAAGATGACGAATGAGCCATACATAATACATTTCATATCCTGGTGCGGTAACCTGCTGGTGCGCATTGCCGCCCCTTATGCAAAGGCAAGAACCGTTTTCTGTTTTGTAAGGAGTGTTGCCCTCAAAGCCTGCACCGAATCCTTCAGGGTGGTCAAATTGGTAATAGTAAAGCTCCGGCTGTGGATGATAGTGCGGCGGATAGCTTGACCAACGGCCCGGTTGGTTAAACACTTCGCCCATAACCATATTTGATTGCGGAGCATTATCAAGGTCAAACATAGTTGATACAATTCTGTGGCCTGTACCGTTCCATTGGCCTTTACCGAATTCTTGGTAAAGGCAGTTATCGGGATTATAAAATTCACTTTTCCAAGTTTTTTCATTATCAGTCATTTGAACGAGAATTTCGCTTTCTTCATTAGCTGTTACGCTTGCTTTAACCTGCTTGCAAAAATGAACTGCATAAGGCTTTTTTTCAAATGGGTTTTTTCTTTTGCAACGCTCGTCAATCTCATTTCCGACTTTAAATGTGACATCGCCTGAAAGAAGCAAAATGGCACACTCGTTATTCTCCTCAATTATTTCAAGGGTTTCGCCCTTTTTAAATTTTTTAACATAAATGTCCATCAGCATTTCGGAGTTAATGCCATTCATTTCGCAAAGTACTTTTTTGCCGTTTTCGTCATATTCGGGTTTAAATAACATAAATATATCTCCTTAAAAATTATTTTTTGTGTTTAAACTTTTTGGTTATTGCAATAAAAATTGAAACGAATGCAGTCACCCCTGCTATTGAAGCCGGAACTATGTATAACTGCTTATTTTGCTCAAGTGCATTTATGTTTACACCAAGCCTTGTTAAAACGCTTTGTGCATTTGGCTTTGTTGTGGATACTTCAATATGGGTAGCAACAACTTTTCTGCTTTCGGCATTTTCCATAGTTGTTACTTCACCCACAGCGTCGGTTACAACGAAGTCGCACTGTGCATATAAATCATCATTGGCACATACTACAACTGTTGCAGTACCGTTGCCGATAGCTGTTATATTACCGTTTGCACCGATTTTAATTATTCCCTCTTGGTCGCAAAAATAACCTACTACCGCATTTGTATTTTGCGGCTCAACACTGTATTCAAGTTTAACGGTATCTCCCACCTGCAAATCATATTTTGAAGCGTGAATTTGAAGGTCTGTAAGGGTTGAAGCTTCACTTTGAGTTGGCTGGGCTGTTGTGGAAGTGGTTTCGTTAGTTTGGCTTGAAGCATTTGTTTGTGAAGTGTTTTGCTTTGCACTTTGTGCTTTTTTAGAAGTAGTTTGCTTCGCTTTTGCAGTAACTTTTTTGGTAGTGGTTGCTTTCTTGGCAGTCGCTTTCTTAGTGGTTACTTTTTTGGTTGTAGCCTTTTTAGTTGTGGCCGGCTTTTTTGTGGTTGCCGGTGCATTGCTGCCGGAAGCCGAGGCGTAATTTGGCGAAGCATACCCCATAATTGCACTGATGTTATTATACGGTTTTGAACCTTTTTCTGTATATTCCCTGGCTTTAACTTTGCCGGAGCAGTTACCCTCAACTGTATAAACCGTTTTGCCTGATGTGTAGTTGACTATGCCCACATGGTCGCACGAGCCGCTGCCCGTCCAATCAAAAAATACAAGGTCGCCGCTTTTAGGCGTGTATTTTGAAGGGGAGTAATAGCGTTTTTTATCTTTAAACCAGCTAATCATACTGTTGCAGTTGCCACCGCGCGGAATAATATTTCCGTTTAAAGTTACGCCGTTTGCCTGCCCGACTTGGTTAAAGCACCAAAGTACGAAAGTGGTGCACCAGCCGCCCTGATAGCCATACCAATCACCATATTTTGAATATGTTGATGTGCCGGTATATCCCACTTCTGCACTTGCGGTATTTACTACGGCTGACCTAAGCTCATCTTCACTTGCGGCAAATGAAGTTATAGGTAAAAGCGAAGCAAGCAAAAAGCAAATTGCAACTATGACTACATTAAAACTTTTAAATCTTTTATTCATAAAGAAGATACCTCATATGGTATGTAAACATCGAATTCTAAATATAATTATATACATAATATTTAAAATGTCAATTTGAAATTTTATACAATATGTTGAAAAACAGAGCAAAATAGTGTATATTAAATTAGTAATTAAAATTTGAGAGGTGTATTATGGAAAGGCTTAAAGATTGTAATTTGGAGCACTGCACACCGGAGGAAGTAGGTGTAAACAGCAGTGCGATAACAAGTTTTATAGAAGAAATAAATGAAAATAAATTAGGATTGCATAGTTTTACTGTTGTAAGGCACGATAAAGTGTGTGCGCAGGGCTTTTTTAAACCGTACAATAAGGATATACCGCATGTTCTTTACTCAATGAGTAAAAGTGTAACCTCAACTGCCGTCGGTTTTGCAGTGAGCGAGGGACTTTTAAGCCTTAATGACAGGGTGGTTAAATTCTTTCCTGAATATTTGATGAGCAAGCGCCCTTTTAACAGAATGCTTACAGTCAGAATGTTACTTACTATGCATTCAGATAAGCTTATTACCGTACTTGATGATAAGGGCGGTACGGATTGGGTGCAAAACTTCCTCAATGCACCGTTTCTTCTTCCGCCGAACACAAAGTTTAATTACATAAGTGAAAATACATCTATGCTTTCGGCTATAATTACAAAGATTACGGGCATGAGTGTTATTGATTACCTTTATCCCCGTATTCTTGAACCGCTCGGAATTGAAAAACCGTTTTGGGAATCTGACGGGCAGGGCAACAATGCAGGTGGCTGGGGCCTTTATATGAAAAGTGAAGACCTTGCTAAATTCTTTTTGCCTTATATTCACGAGGGTAAGTGGAAAGACGGAACTCAGATTATTCCTGCCACTTGGGTTAAGGAAGCTACAAGAAAGCAGGTTGATTCTGTATCAGACGGATATATTGATAATATGATGGGATACGGTTACCAATTTTGGCGAAATCCTATTCCTAACAGTTACAGAGCCGACGGGCTTTTCGGCCAGCGTTGCTTTATGTTTCCCGAATATGACGCACTTGTTGTGCTTAATTGCGGTGAGGCGGAAGACTATAAGGTTATGAAAGTATTTTGGAAGTATTTTCCTGAATGTTTCGGCTATGGTACATTGCCTGAAAACAAAGCGGAATATCAAAAAATGCTTGATACAATTGATAATTGCAGTGTTGAAGATTTGCCTAAAGGCAAGCGCAATTTTGAACTTGAGAAAAAAATATCAAACCGGCTTATTAAATGTAAAACAAGTGAATTTGTTTCCGTTGTTTCAATTACCATTACACAAATGTGGTTTAATAAACCGGGCGAAATCAATGAAATGATGCTGACTTTTGATGAAGATAAGCTTCGCTTTTATTGGAAAGAAAAAGAAGATGAAAATACTATTGATGTAGGCTTAAACGGAGAGTACGAAGTAAGCAAAATCAAGCTTGGGGATGTTATATATCACACATATTCAAAGGCAGCTTGGAATGAGGACGGTACGCTTGATTTATGGATTCGCCCTATTGAAACAGCGCATGTCAAAAAGTTCAATTTTAAGTTTAATGATGATGACACCGTTAAGATTAAAAATGATATGAACCCGACTTTGCAAGATCTTGTTATTTACTATATGACTTTTACAGGAAATCCGGTAGGCAGTATAGGCGGAGAAGTAATTAAAGAATCGGTTGAAAAGCTTGGCTTGCCGATTATCGAGCCTGATTTTAAGGGCAAATTTGTTGAAGAAAAAGAATAATCAGCGTTTTAAAACTGTCTTATCATACGGTAAGGCAGTTTTTTATTACAAAATTGTAATAGAAGAAAAACATTATATATGATATTATATAAATATAATAATTATTAAGGTGATATATATGGATATATTTTTACTTGAAGATGATGAAGCTATCGGAATAGGGCTTACTTACTCACTTGAAAATGAGGGGTATAAGGTTACGCTTGCAAAAAATATTAAGCAGGCAGAAAAAATCATTGATGAAAAAGTATTTTCGCTTTATATTCTCGATTTAACCTTGCCTGACGGAAGCGGATACGATATTTGCAAAAAAGTCAAAGCAAAAGGGGATTTGCCTGTAATATTTTTAACTGCGTATGATGATGAAGTCAATGTAATAATGGGCTTTGAACTCGGTGCGGATGATTATATTTCAAAACCTTTCAGAGTTAAAGAACTTATGCTCAGAATAAAAAGTGTTATGCGCCGATATTCAAAAGAAACGAGTGACGGAATAATTACGATAAATAATCTTAAAATAAACACCAATGAAGCTAAAGTATATAAAAACGGTGAAGAAATTGTGTTAACAGCTATGGAATACAGGCTTCTTTTAATTCTTTTAAGTAACCGCGGAAAAGTGCTTTCACGCACTGCGCTTCTTGAAAATATTTGGGATGTAGCAGGCGATTTTGTGGAGGATAACACACTTACCGTTTATATAAAAAGGCTGAGAGATAAAATTGAGGAGGACCCGGCTAAACCCGAATTCATAAAAACAATCCGCGGGTTTGGGTATGTGATTGAAAAATGATGAATAAAGATGCAAAACTGACTTTAATATTCGGTGCGATTTTTACACTTGTATCGACTTTGATATGTTTGTTTTTAAACAAATGGGCGGGTATTATCTGTTTGGTACTCGGTATACTTTTAAGCGGTGTATATATTTACAATATTAAAAAAAGAAATGATAAAATAAATGAACTTAATAATTATCTTTCACTTATGTGTTCGGGTAATTTTGAGCTTGATATTATGGATAATACCGAAGGTGAAATGTCAATTCTTAAAAATAATTTATACAAGATTATGACTCTTTTAAAAACGCAAAATGATGAACTGAAAAAAGATAAAATTCATCTTGCAAACTCACTTGCAGATATTTCACATCAGCTTAAAACACCGCTGACATCAATGATGGTGATGACTGATTTGATTAAAGATGAAAAGGGTGAGGACAAGCGTGGTGAATTTATAAATATTATTGAAAATCAGCTTGATAAAATGAAGTGGCTTATTACAAATCTTCTCAAAATATCAAAGCTTGATGCAGGCACAACCGAATTTAAGCACGAAAAAGTGAGCATGAAATCTGTTTTAAATCGAAGTTTAAAACCGTTTTATGTAACCTGTGATATAAAGCAGATTGAAATTATAAACAGTGCAGAAGATTTTGATTTTATCGGTGATTCAAGCTGGACGGGTGAAGCAATAGAAAATATCATCAAAAACTGCATTGAGCATACGGATAAAAAAGGTCATCTTAAATTCTATTGTGAAAAAACAAATGTTTTCAATTCCCTTTTTATTGAAGATGACGGGTGTGG
>OGMR01001111.1_pt1 | contig 10351 bp, 9 predicted proteins | sample 1573251 | NCBI WGS metagenome assembly OGMR01 (sample SAMEA2581979, study PRJEB24529) | metagenome | biome: Human gut stool | place: China | collected 2011
TACTTTGTTGATCCTGGAAGCTATGAAGATGGAAACTGAAATCGTTGCTCCGGCAGACGGTACAGTAGCACAGATTCTTGTCAAAGCAGGCGACGCCGTTGACACAGGTGCAGCACTGGTTACCCTGAACTAATAGACGATACTATGATAAATAGCAACTGTTTACAAAAAGGAATTTTCGGAACTGAAAATTCTGTATGATACAGTTCAGGCAACAGATTTTGCCGATTTGGAATACAAAGCATCGGCAAAATCCCATTACTGGGCACACATGTGTGAACAGTAATGATAAACATTCGAAAGGACGTAAAGAATTATGAAATATGTTGCTACGATCAATGGAAAGAAATACGAAGTTGAAGTAGAAAAATTAGAAGCTTACAAATCTCTGGATCGTAATGGTGTAGCAGCTCCGGCAGCTCCGGTTCTTCCGGCATCCGCACCGGTACAGAGACCGGCAGCACCGGCTCCGGCTCCAGTTGCAGCAGCACCGGCTCCAGCTCCGGCACCGGCAGCAGCTCCGGCTCCGAAGGCAGCAGCTCCGGCGGGCGCAACTACCGTAGAAGCTCCAATGCCAGGTAAAATCCTGAACATCAAGGTATCTGAAGGACAGGCAGTTAAATTTGGCGAAGTAGTAGTTATTATGGAAGCCATGAAAATGGAGACTGAGATCGTTGCTCCGGCAGACGGTACAGTCAGCAAGATCCTTGTTAAGGCTGGCGATTCTGTTGATACAGGAGCTGCTCTGGTTGCTCTGAACTAGGAGGTTAGGTAATGAACTTTTTTGAAATATTAAAAGAGCTTCTTGCACAGTCGGGTTTCGCAGCATTGACCTGGAGAAGCTGTGTAATGATTCTCATTGCTTTTTTATTATTATCCCTGGCAATTAAAAAGCAGTTCGAGCCGCTTCTTCTGCTTCCGATTGCATTTGGTATGTTCCTGGCAAACCTGCCGTTGGCTGACCTGATGAAGGAAAGCGAGCCGTGGTATACCGCAGGTGTTCTGCGTATCATCTACGGCGGTGTTAAGTCCAGTTTGTTCCCGTGTCTGATCTTCATGGCAGTAGGTGCCATGACGGACTTTGGTCCGCTGATTGCAAACCCGGTGAGCCTTCTGCTTGGTGCAGCTGCTCAGTTCGGTATCTACATTGCATTCATGCTGGCTAACGCAACTGGTCTGTTTACAGTAGGTGAGGCAGCTGCTATCGGTATCATCGGTGGTGCAGACGGTCCGACCGCTATCTATGTAGCTAACAACCTGGCACCGGATCTGGTTGCTCCGATCGCCGTTGCCGCTTACTCCTACATGGCGCTGATTCCGCTGATTCAGCCGCCGATCATGAAGCTTCTTACCACTAAGAAAGAGCGTTCCATCGTTATGAAGCAGCTCCGTAAGGTAAGCAAGGTTGAGAAGATCGTATTCCCGGTATTCGTAGTACTGTTCTGCTCCCTGCTTCTTCCGTCCGTAGCTCCGCTGCTTGGTATGCTGATGCTTGGTAACCTGCTTCGTGAATCTGGTGTTACAGAGCGTCTTTCTGATACAGCTCAGAACGCACTGTGCAACATCGTAACTATCATGCTTGGTACTACCGTAGGTGCGACCGCAAACGGCGAGATCTTCCTGCGTGTTCAGACCATCGCTATCGTTTGCATGGGACTTCTTGCATTCGCATTCGCTACCATCGGAGGTGTTCTCCTTGGTAAGGTGCTGTGCGCTGTAACCGGCGGCAAGATCAACCCGTTAATCGGTTCCGCTGGTGTATCTGCTGTACCGATGGCTGCCCGCGTTTCTCAGACAGTTGGTGCAAAAGAGAATCCGACCAACTTCCTTCTGATGCACGCTATGGGACCAAACGTAGCAGGTGTTATCGGTTCTGCCGTAGCAGCAGGTTTCTTCATGCTGATTTTCGGTTAATCGAATATTGATTTTTGGCTGTTGCAGCCGGGATCTGGCTGCATCTGGCCTGCGAAAGACCGCAGCGCCGGAAGTACCGGATCCCGTTTTTACTTATTTATATAGGTAGTTATAGAAAATTTTTTTAAAGGAGGCTTTATTGTGGCTAATAAAGTAATGTCTTTACACGATGCCGTAGAAAAGTATGTATGTGACAACGATGTACTTTGTCTCGGCGGATTTACAACAAACCGTAAACCGTATGCAGCAGTTTACGAGATCCTTCGTCAGGGTAAAACTGGTTTTGTAGGCTGGTCTGGCCCGGCAGGTGGTGACTGGGATGCGTTAATCGGTGAGGGCCGTGTGAGAGCCTACATCAACTGCTATACTGCAAACTCTGGTTACACCAACGTAGCTCGTCGTTTCCGTGCAGCTATCGAGAAGGGTGAGCTTACATATGAGGATTATTCTCAGGACGTTCTGATGCTTCAGCTTCATGCTGCATCTCTGGGTCTTCCGTACCTGCCGGTACGTATGATGCAGGGCTCCGGACTTGTTAAGTTCTGGGGTATCAGCGAAGAGAAGAGAAGAACCATGGAAGGTGTTGACAACCTGAAATGCGTAGAGATCGAGAACCCGCTTGAGCCAGGCGAGAAGCTGCTGGCTGTTCCGGTTCCGAAGCTTGACTGCGCTATCATCCATGTTCAGCAGGCATCTCCGGATGGAACCTGTATCATCGATGGTGATGAGTTCCATGACGTAGATATCGCTGTAGCTGCAAAACGTTGTATCGTTACCTGCGAGGAGATCGTAAGTGATGAGTATATCCGTCGTGACCCAACCAAGACAAGAATCTTTGGTGAGTGTGTAGACGCCGTTGTTCGTGCACCGTACGGTGCTTGGCCGGCACAGTGCTACGGCTATTATGATGATGATGATAAGGGCTTGAAAGAGTACGACAAGGCTTCCAAGTACCTTGACGCTGAGGATGCTAAGGCACAGCTTCAGAAGGCTGCAGACAAAGCTGCTAAGGCTGCTGCTGCTAAGCCGGAAGATGAGAAGCTTGCAAAAGCTGCAGAAGTTGCTGCACAGGCTGCAAAAGATGCTGCTGACGGCACCAAGATTCCGGAGACCTTCAAGGATTACCTTCAGAAGTATGTATATGGATGCAAGGATCAGGATGATCTGCTCAACGTACTGGGCGGCGCTCGCCTCATGAACCTTAAGAATGAGCCGCATCTTGGCTATTCTACCAGACATTAATTGAGGGAGGGAAAATCTAAAATGGCTGATTATACAAAGTATACAAAGCAGGAAATGCAGGCTTACGCCATCGCAAAAAATATTAAAGAAAATCAGATCGTTATCGTTGGTACCGGTCTTCCGTTAATCGGTGCATCCCTGGCAAAACGTGTTGTTTGCCCGAGCTGCCATCCGATCGTAGAGAGTGGTCTTATGGATTGTTCTCCGATCGAGGTTCCGCGTTCTGTAGGTGACAACCGTTTCATGGCTCACTGTGCAGTACAGTGGCCAAACGTTCGTTTCGTAGGTTTCGAGGCTAATGAGTGGTTACATGATGCTGATCGTATGATCGCATTCATCGGTGGCGCTCAGATCGACCCGTACGGAAACGTTAACTCTACCTGTATCTTTGGTAAGGGTGATTATGTTAAACCTACCACACGTTTCACCGGTTCTGGCGGTGCAAACGGAATCGCTACCTTCTGCAACACCATCATCATGATGCAGCATCAGAAGAGAAGATTCATGGAGCATGTTGACTACATCACAAGCTGTGGCTGGATGGACGGCCCTGGCGGACGTGAGAGAGCAGGTCTTCCGGGCAACCGTGGACCGCAGATGGTAGTTACCGATCTTGGTATCATGAAATTCGACGAAGAGACCAAGAGAATGTACCTGGCTTACTACTATCCATTCTCCTCTCCGGAAATGGTTCAGGAGAACACTGGTTTCGAGATCGATACCTCCAGAGCTCAGCTGATGGAAGGTCCGGATCCGGAGATCATCCGCGTTATTCGTGAAGAGATCGACCCAGGTCAGGCATTCATCAAAGTTCCGAAGGAGACTAAGTAATTAGCCTTCCATAGGGAATCAAGACAGATATCATTTCTGTCGATTAATTAGTTACTGATTGCAGGCGGGACAGGAGACGAACTGTCCCGCAAGCAATTCATTTATAACCATTTTTATTTTTTATTTTATAAGGAGAAAAGAAGACATGAATATGTATTCAATGCCAGGATATTTCCAGAATATGCCTACCGTTGGTAAAGCTCTGGTTAATCCGAATCCGGAAAACGAGCAGGAACTGAAGGCTGTTGAGAACGACATCCATGAGTCCATTAAGCAGGCTCTTGATGCTGGTATCACAACCGAAGAGAAGTTAAACGCACGTGGACAGCTTTCTGCTACACAGCGTATCAACGCCCTGATCGATCCAGGTACATGGTGCCCGTTAAACAGCCTTTACAATCCGGAAGACAACCGTTTCCAGACAACTAACGTTCTGAATGGTCTTGGCCGTGTAAATGGCAAATGGGTTTACATCATTGCTTCTGATAACAAGAAGATGGCTGGTGCTTGGGTTCCGGGACAGGCAGATAACCTGCTCCGTGCTGCAGATACCGCTAAGATGCTGCATCTGCCGTTAGTATACCTGTTAAACTGCTCAGGCGTTGAGTTCCCGAATCAGGACAAAGTATACCCGAACCGTCGTGGTGGTGGTACACCGTTCTTCCGCAACGCTGAGTTAAACCAGCTTGGTGTTCCGGTTATCGTAGGTATCTACGGAACCAACCCGGCAGGTGGTGGTTACCACAGCATTTCCCCGACTATCCTGATCGCTCATAAAGATGCGAACATGGCAGTTGGTGGCGCTGGTATCCTTTCCGGTATGAACCCGAAGGGTTACATCGATGAGGAAGCAGCAGAGCAGATCGTTAACGCTCAGATCGAGAACAGCAAACATCACGTTCCGGCTCCGGGTTCCGTGCCGATCCACTATGATGAGACAGGATTCTTCCGTGAAGTTTACGAGGATGATTTAGGCGTTATCGAGGGAATCAAGAAGTACATCAACTACCTTCCGTGCTTCAACCTGGAGTTCTTCCGTGTTGACAGCCCGAAGGCTCCGCAGCTTCCGGCTGAGGATCTGTACAGCATCATCCCGATGAACCAGAAACGTCCGTACGACATCTACGATGTAATCGGCCGTCTGTTCGATAACAGTGAGTTCTTCGAGTACAAGAAAGGCTACGGTCCGGAGATCGTTGCTGGTCTTGCAAAAGTTAACGGCCTTCTGGTTGGTGTTATCGCTAACGTACAGGGCTTACTCATGAACTATCCGGAGTACAAACAGGGTTCTGTAGGTATCGGTGGTAAGCTGTACCGTCAGGGTCTGATTAAGATGAACGAGTTCGTTACTCTGTGTGCTCGTGATAAGACACCGGTTATCTGGCTGCAGGATACCACAGGTATCGATGTAGGCGATGACGCTGAGAAGGCAGAGCTGCTTGGTTTAGGTCAGTCCCTGATCTACTCTATCGAGAATGCTAAGCTTCCGTCTCTGGAGGTTACTCTTCGTAAGGCAAGTGCTGCTGCTCACTACGTTCTGGGTGGTCCGCAGGGCAACAACACCAACGTATTCTCTATCGGTACAGGTGCTTGCGAGTACTACGTAATGCCGGGTGAGACCGCTGCAAACGCTATGTACTCCAGAAAGCTTGTTAAAGCTAAAAAAGCGGGCGAGCCGCTTCAGCCGATCATCGACAAGATGAACGCTATGATCCAGATGTACACAGACAAATCTCGTCCGAAATACTGTACAAAACAGGGTATGGTTGATGAGATCGTAGATCTGACCGATCTTCGTCCGTACATCCAGGCATTTACCGAGGCTTATTATCAGAATGCTCAGGCTATCTGCCCGATGCATCAGATGCTGGCTCCGAGATCTACTCGTGAGTTCATCAACTACGGTAAATAATTATCAAATTAAAACGGCATTGTGATAGGTGCCGCTAAGATAACATTTTAAAAAGAGAAGGCGCGTAAGTACGCGGCTGACAGTGATAGTGTAAATAGTGATAAGTAACAAATTGATAGTGTGAATAGTGTGAGGCTCTGGCGAAGCGGCTTGTCTGTATGACTGTAAATGAACCGTTTTGCCGGATGCTTGCAGATAAATCGGGCAAAGGAACTGGAACCTTTGCTCGATTTATTGGTATACTCAGGCAGATAAGTAATAAGTAATAATTATGATGGGTGGAGACGATGTGATAGCACGGATCTGCCAAAACATCGTTGAAACAAAAATCAGGCATAGAAAGTCAGTATTGAAAGGAAAAAGATACATCATGAGCGAAATTTTCACTTTAGGTATCGACGTAGGCTCTACAGCTTCCAAATGTATCATCCTGAAGGATGGCAAGGAGATCGTAGGTAAGTCTCTGATTGACGTTGGAGCAGGTACCAGCGGTCCAAGCCGTGCCATCGAGGCAGTTCTGGAAGATGCAGGCCTCAAGAAAGAAGATATGGCATTCACACTGGCTACCGGTTATGGACGTACATCTCTGATGGACGGAATTGCCGATAAGCAGATGAGTGAGCTGTCATGTCATGCAAAGGGCGCTTATTTCCTTTTCCCGAAGGTTCATACCGTAATTGACATCGGCGGTCAGGACGTGAAGGTTCTTCGCGTTGAGGACGGTGTCATGACAAACTTCCAGATGAACGATAAGTGTGCAGCCGGAACCGGAAGATTCCTGGATGTTATGGCTCGCGTTCTCGAAGTTGAGGTAAGTGATCTAGGCCGTCTTGGCGCTATGTCCAAGAAGCAGGTAGGAATCAGTTCCACCTGTACGGTTTTTGCAGAGAGTGAGGTTATAAGCCAGTTGTCGATGGGAACGGATAAATGTGATATCATTGCCGGTATTCATCGTTCAGTGGCTCATCGTGTCACGGGTCTTGCCCACCGAATCGGTGTAGTGCCGGATGTCGTTATGACAGGCGGTGTGGCTCAGAACCAGGGCGTAGTAGATGCGCTTGAGGCTGAGCTTGGCGTAAAGATTTGTACATCCCCGCTGACACAGTATAACGGCGCGCTTGGCGCAGCCCTGATGGCATATCAGGTAGCCAGCCGTCAGAAGTAACTAAGTTAATTTTTAAGAATGGAGGATAATTATTATGGCAAAACAAGTTAGTCCTGGTGTTCTTGCGCTTCGTAAAGTCGTAGATGACGTACACAAAGAGGCGCGTGAGGCCAAAGCAAGAGGCGAGTTAGTTGGATGGTCTTCTTCCAAATTCCCGTGTGAGCTTGCAGCAGCATTTGATTTACACGTTATGTATCCGGAGAACCAGGCAGCTGGTATCGCAGCTAACCGTTACGGTGAGCTGATGTGCCAGGCAGCTGAGGATCTTGGATATGACAACGATATCTGTGGTTACGCTCGTATCCTTCGTGCATTTTAAATTTGAATAGGTGTATCCCGTAAGTATGATCCGGAGACTGGTGAATACATCATCGATCCGAGCACAGGTAAACCATTAAAAGATGCTGACGGCAACGTAGTGATGGGTGAAGACGGAAAACCGAAGAAGGATCCGAAGACTCAGACTCCGTATCTGCAGCTGGACAACCTGCTTGAGATTGAAAAACTCCCGGATGGTCCGGAAAAAGAGAAACGTCTTGAGGCTATTTCTCCGATTCGTCAGATGCGTATTCCGCAGCCGGATTTCGTTCTTTGCTGCAACAACATCTGTAACTGTATGACAAAATGGTATGAGAACATCGCTCGTATGTGTAACATTCCGCTGATCATGATCGATATCCCGTACAACAATACAGTAGAAGTTCATGATGAGAATGTTAAATACGTTCGCGCTCAGTTCGACAAAGCGATCAAACAGCTGGAAGAGCTGACAGGCAAGAAGTTCGACGAGAAGAAGTTCGAGCAGGCTTGTGCAAACGCTAACCGTACCGCTAAGGCTTGGCTGAAAGTCTGTGATTTCCTGCAGTACAAACCGGCTCCATATAGTGGATTTGACCTGTTCAACCACATGGCAGACGTTGTAACTGCACGTGCTACTGTAGCTGCTGGTGATGCTTTTGAATTACTTGCAAAAGACCTGGAAGAGACAGTTAAGAAGGGTGAGACCACAACTCCGTTCCCGGAGAAATACCGTGTTATGTTCGAGGGTATTCCGTGCTGGCCGAAACTGCCGGCTCTGTTCAAACCGCTGAAGACCCACGGTGTAAACGTTACTGCCGTTGTATATGCTCCGGCATTCGGTTTCGTTTACAACAACATCGATGAGATGGCTCGTGCTTACTACAAAGCTCCGAACTCTGTCTGCATCGAGCAGGGTGTTGACTGGCGTGAAGGCATCTGCCGTGACAACAAGGTAGATGGCGTTCTGGTTCACTACAACAGAAGCTGTAAACCGTGGAGTGGTTACATGGCTGAGATGCAGCGTCGCTTTACTGCTGACCTGGGTATCCCGTGTGCTGGTTTCGACGGCGATCAGGCTGACCCGCGTAACTTCAATGCTGCTCAGTACGAGACTCGTGTAGAGGGTCTGGTTGAGGCAATGGAAGCAAATAAGCAGGCAAAGGAGGCTAAATAACCATGAGTGTTAACGCATTATTAGAAGAATTTAAGGTAAAAGCTGCAACTCCGAAGCAGCAGCTTGCTGAATATAAAGCTCAGGGCAAAAAAGTAGTTGGTGTTCTTCCTTACTACGCTCCGGAAGAGCTTGTATATGCCGCTGGTATCGTTCCGATGGGTATGTGGGGTTCCAACACTAAGACCATCAGCCGTGCAAAAGAGTACTGCGCTACTTTCTACTGCACCATCGCTCAGTTAGCTCTGGAGATGCTGCTGGATGGAACTATGGATCAGTTAGACGGTATTATCACACCTACTATCTGTGATACTCTTCGTCCGATGAGCCAGAACTTCCGTGTAGCTATGGGCGACAAGATGAAAGTTATCTTCTTAGCTCATCCGCAGAACCGTTTCGAAGAGTTTGGTCTTCAGTTCTGTATCGATCAGTACAACCATGTAAAAGCAGATCTGGAAGAGATCGCTGGAAGAAAGATTACTGATTCTGACATCCAGGATGCTATCGTTGTATACAACAAGAGCCGTGCAGCTCGCCGTGAGTTCGTAAAACTGGCTAACGAGCACTGTGATGTTATCACACCAACCAAACGTTCCGCAGTTCTGAAGGCATTCTACTTCATGGAGAAGCCGGAATACACTGCAAAGCTGAACGAGCTGAACGCAGAGCTGGCTAAACTTCCTGTCTGTGACTGGAAGGGAACCAAGGTTGTTACCTCCGGTATTATCTGTGATAATCCGAAGCTGCTTTCTATCTTCGAAGAGAACAACATCGCTATCGCTGCAGATGATGTAGCACATGAGACACGTTCCTTCCGTGTAGACGCTCCGGAAGACGAGCTGGATCCGGTTAGAGCACTGGCTAAACAGTTCGCTAACATCGATTACGAAGTACTTCTGTACGATCCGGAATCTGACAAGAACCGTCGTGGTGAGTTCGTAGCTAACATGGTTAAAGAGAGCGGCGCTCAGGGTCTGGTACTGTTTATGCAGCAGTTCTGTGATCCGGAGGAGATGGAGTATCCGTACCTGAAGAAAGCTCTGAACGATGCAGGTGTTCCGCACATCAAACTGGGTATCGACCAGCAGATGAGAGACTTCGGTCAGGCAAGCACTGCTATTCAGGCATTCGCTGACGTTCTTGCACTTCAGAAATAATAGAAGATTCGTTTGGGAAACTGAATGATGAGATAGAAAGGCCCCCGCAGGAGATTTTCTTGCGGGGGTCTTTGTTTGGTGCGCCTAGCGGCATACAGTTATTTATTTCTCAGTGGAGTCAGAAGAACTATTATTTGCAATTTGCTCATCCGTCACAGATCCCTGGCGGTAGCCGCTGCCTGGTTCCTGTTTGGAGTCTTTCTTTGGAGCATCCGGCTTTTTGTCTCCGGAAGTAGAAGAGGTTTCTTTGGACGGACCGGAGCTTCCGGAATTGCTGTGGCTGCCGGAGCTTCCGTTGGAACTGCTGCTATCATCGCTGGAAGAATCTTCGGATGAGCCGGTGCTGGAGTCAGAGCTTCCGGAATCTGGCGTCCTGCTGGAGCTGGTGGCTGTTTTTTTCGTCTTTTTGGAGGAGCTGTTCTGGAAATCGTCCCAGCTTTCGTTATCGAATTCATCGGAAGCCGCGGTCTGGCGGCTCTGAGCGATGCCGTTTAACGTCCAGGCGCCGTCTGCGTTTACAGTGTAGCCGTCCGGTGTCGTGGTGGAGGTTAGAAGCCAGCCTTCGGCGTCGAAATAGTAGCATTCGCTGACGCCGTCCTGGTTGCCGTCGATCCAGCGCCAGCCATTTGCCGCCCAGGTGTTGTCACCGTTGTCGTACT
>OGMR01001126.1_pt1 | contig 10237 bp, 10 predicted proteins | sample 1573251 | NCBI WGS metagenome assembly OGMR01 (sample SAMEA2581979, study PRJEB24529) | metagenome | biome: Human gut stool | place: China | collected 2011
TCCCCGCTTTCATGCGCAGGGGGGTGGCACTAAAGTGCTACACACCTCTTAGAACACATGCTTCGTGACGTATAGACTGGAAGCAAGATTTTTGAAATGTCGTACGCATCAACCTCAGTAATTTTTTTACTTCCGATGATGGGATAGATGTATTTTTCAAGACGTCCCTTGACGACTACCAACACCTTTTCACGAGTATTCCAATACCCCATTTCATCACGATACTCAATCCATTCTTGTGCAACATCACTGAAAGTCTTGACGTTGAGCGCAAGTTCCAAAGCAACTTCTTCCAAGTGTTGTACCAATTGAATCTTCGGATTTACCCCCTGTTCCAATTGCCTTCTGTACTCAAAGGCAATCTTTCTTGCCTCTCCTAGACCAATACCTCTTGGTAGATTAAGCAAATAGGTTTTCTTACTCCACAAATACCTCAAAAAATAACGAGATGTGGTGACTTGTTTTCTTATGCACAATCCAACCACTCCTCCAACATTGTGAACACCTATGGGTAACTCTTTAACTTGTTTAGTAGTCAATGGATGAACAATCTTCACCACAACCTCCAGCATCAAAGGAGTTACCACTATCTTCTGTCTTGACCACAACCTCAAGGGAAAAGGGTTCAATCAGACTACAGTAGGTGGTGCAATAGGTTGTACAGAAGGGATTGCACAAGTACGCCTATGCATAGCGACAAGCGCATAGAAGCGTTTTAAGCGAGGTAAGGGGCGTGCCTGTAGGGAGGTGCTAGGTCGGCGCTGTGAACGCCTCTAAACGCGAAATAGCGCCGTGTACGAGGGCACCAATGATGATGGAAGGGAAAGGGTGAAAAAAAAGACCTAGATGGAACCCTTCCATCTAGGTCTTTTTGAATTCTGGTGGCGCATCACGGACTCGAACCGCGGACACAAGGATTATGATTCCTCTGCTCTAACCGACTGAGCTAATGCGCCGTTGAGGATTGAGATTATGCAGCCTCCCCAATCCCCCGTCAAGGAGACGTTACAAATTTTTACACCCTCTCCTTCCAGAGGCGCCAGAAGTGGTTCGTGGGACCGTGGCCGTGGCCGACGTCGAGCTCGCCTGCGTGTCGGACGGCGCCCGTCAGGTACTCCTTGGCGCGGCGGCAGGCCTCGGGCACGTCGACCGACTGCGGCAGGAAGGCCGCGATGGCGGACGAAAGCGTGCAGCCCGTGCCGTGCGTGTTCTTCGTCGGTACGCGGGGAGCCGTGAAGGGAACCGAGACGACGTTGTTGAAGAGCAGGTCGTAGGCGGACTCGCCCTCAAGATGGCCGCCCTTGAGATAGACCCAGGCGTTTCGACGCCCGAGGAGCTTCCAGAGCTCGCGGGCGACTTCGGGGAACTCCTCCTCCGTCACGTCCTCTTCTCGTCCGAGAAGGCACATGGCTTCGGGCAGGTTGGGCGTGATGATGGTGGCGAGCGGCAGGAGCCTCTCCTTCAAGGCGTCGACGGCGTCAGCCGCAAGCAGCCGGTTGCCGCCCTTGGCGACCATGACGGGGTCGAGCACCACGAAGCGGGGCTTGCGGCGCACAAGCGCGTCGGCCACCGTCTCGATCTGCTCGACCGTGCCGAGCATGCCGATCTTGACCGCGTCGATGCGAACGTCGTCAAAGAGCGTGTCGATCTGCTCCTTGAGGAAGGTCGCGGGCACGGGCATGACGCCCGTGACGGTCTGCGTGTTCTGAGCGGTCAGGGCCGCGATGACGCCGCAGGCATAGGCGCCGCAGGCGCTCATGGCCTTGACGTCGGCGAGAACGCCCGCACCGCCCGAGGGGTCCACCCCCGCGATGCTTACGACGTTAGGGATGCTGTTTTCTGTGCCTTCTGCCACAAGACCTCCAATATCGTCATCATTCGCTGAGTCGCGCCCGCATACTGCCTCGAAAAGCCGAGGGCAGCCTCGCTCGCGCTCACGCGGGTTTCGGGAACGTCAAGCCAGTGCTCGAACCGGTCGAGTGCCTCCTCGGGAGTCTCGACCTGCACCATGGCGCCGGCGGACAGGCCGTCGCGGATGACCTTCTGAAAGTTGAAGATGGACGGTCCCACGACGATGGGCGAGCCTGCAAGCGCGGGCTCGATCACGTTCTGGGAGCCGTGGTTCTGAAAGGATCCGCCCATGGCCGTCATGTCGGCCAGAGCGCAGTAGAAGCTCATTTCGCCCATGCTGTCGCCGAGCACGACGTCGGTGTCGGCGGGCACGTCGGCGGGCTCCGCAATCTGCGAGCGGCGGCAGACCTTGAGGCCTGCGCCGGTGAGCGTGCGGAAGACCTCGTCGAAGCGCTGCGGATGACGCGGCACCAGCCAGAACTGCGCACGCCTGAGAAGTTCGGGACGGGTGGCCATGGCCTTCGCAAACAGCACCTCCTCGCCCTGACGGGTCGAGGCGATGAGCGCGACGGGGCGGCTGAGCGACGCCTTCCAGGCACGCGCGGCGGCCTCCTGGGAGGCGTTCGGACGGATATCGAACTTGACGCTGCCGCAGACGGTGACGTTGCGTCCGCCAAGGCTCTCAAGACGCTCCTTGTCCTCCTCGCTCTGCGCGAGGATGGCCGTGAAGCTGCCGAAGGCGGGGCCCATCACGTCGAGGAACTTCTCGGCCTGAGCGCGGGACTTCTCGCTTTCGCGCGCATTGGCAAGCACCATCGGCACGCCGCACCGCTTGGCCTCGCTCATGAGGTTCGGCCACACCTCGGTCTCCATGATGATGCCGATCGTGGGCTGGGTCTGGCGGAAGAACTTCTCGACGGCATACGGCGCGTCGTAGGGCAGATAGCACTGATGGATGCGGTCGGGCGCAAGCGCCACAAGCTTGGCGCCGGCCTCGCGACCCGTCGGCGTCATGTGCGTGAGCAGCACGTCGCACTCGGGCCAGCGCTCGAGAACCGCCTCGAGCAGCGGCTTAGCGGCATTCGTCTCGCCCACGCTCACGGCGTGGATCCAGACGCGCGGACGCCCCGTCTTGAGCGGAAAGCTCGACCAGGCGAAGCGTTCGTCCCAGAACTGGCGGTAAGCGGGCTGGCGGCGGGAGCGCCACATCAGATAAAGACTGGCGAGCGGGAGCGCAACGACGCTCACCGCCCTGTACATGGACGGAGTGATTCTCACAAGCGTTCTCCCTGAACGGCGACGAGCGCCTTCCAAACCTCGTCGACGTCCGGACACTGTCCGATGCCGCCGAGGCTGCGCACGGGACCGTCCCCGACAAGCTTCAGGGTCTCGGTCGGCGTGGAGACGAAGATGCCGACGCTCGGACGACCGAGCGCCGCCCCGAGATGGGCAAGCCCCGTGTCGACGCCCACGACGCACTCGGCACGGGCCAGCGTGGCGGCCGTCGTCGCCAGAGTGGTCCTCGGAGCCACTTCGGCGCCGGGAATGGTCCTGACCAGACGCTCCACGCGCTCGCGCTCGACGTCGCTGCCCCAGAAGAGAACGCTTCTGAGGCCTGCGCCGGCGAACTTGCGGCCCAGATGCGTCCAGTACTCCTCGGGCCAGAGCTTTTCGTCACGGCTCGTATTGACGGCTAGCGCCGCATAGGGACCGGCGGGCTTCACGGACGGCTCCGCATTCGCCTGCAGGCCGAAGACGGGCCTTTCGGGATCGATCTCGTAGCCGAGAGCTTCGGCTGCGGCCATGCGGTAGCGGCGCACGGCGCCGAGCGATGCGGGCAGATCAAGCTTGCGGGCATAGGCGAGCGAGGCGATCGGCTCGCGGGCCGTGCCCCAGCTGTAGCCCGTGGCGGGCACGCCCGCCCAGCGGGCGACCATCGCCGAGCGCATCAGCCCCTGGATGTCGAGCACGACGTCGTAGTGTTCGGCGCGAAGCGCATTCTTCACGTCCGCCATTTCGGCTCGGACGGGACCCGAGAGAATGACCTTGCGCCAGCGGCGGAAGGCCGTCACGTGAACCTTGGAGACTGCGGGGGCGAGCGTCGGAATGTCGCGGAAGCTCTCTTCCGCAACCCAGTGAAGCTCGGCCTCGGGCAGAGCCTGCCTGATGTCATGAGCCACGGGCAGCGCATGAATGATGTCGCCCATGGAGGAGGACTTGATGACGAGGATCTTCAATTAAAACCTCACCTCTTCCGCAACTGCAGTCATCGGATCCTCGCCACGTTCGGCGCGCTTGCTCAGGCGCTTGCCAAGCTCGACGCCGGGCTGGTCGAAGGGGTTGATGCCGAAGAGCGTGCCGAGCATCGTCGTCTTGTGCTCGTACATGGCCATGAGCGCGCCGAGGCGGCGCGGCGTCACGGCGTCCATCACGATGGCTGAGACGGCGTTGAAGCAGGGATTGTCGGGATCGCGCATGATGAGCGCCTCGGCCTGAGCTCGGGCGTTGGCGAGCAGCACGCGGTAGTGCTCCGCATAGCGGTGGCCGGGCATCTCGCTCCAGAGGAGATCGATGCTGGCGCGGCCCGTGCCTTCGCGAAGCCACTGGTAGAAGCTGTGCTGGGCCTCGTTGCCGTTTGCGCCCCAGACGGCCTGGCCGGTCCTGCCGGGGATGCGGCGGCCGTCAGGCGTGTGGTTCTTGCCGAGCGACTCCATCTCGAGCTGCTGCAGCCAGGGCACGATCACGCGCAGGCGCTCGTCGTAGGGCAGCACGCAGTGCGTGCTGATCTCGAGGCGGTTGGCGTTCCAGAACGCAATCATGGCCAGCGTCGCGGGAAGGTTCTTCTCAAGCGGCGCCGTCAGCGAGTGGCGGTCCATTTCGGCCGCGCCCTGCAGGAACTCGAGGAAAACCTCGGGCCCGAGAGAGAGTGCGAGCGGCAGGCCCACTGCGCCCCAGACGGAGAATCGGCCGCCGACCCAGTCCCACATGCGGAAGAAGTTCTCCTCGGGCAGGCACATCTGGGCGGCCGCGTCGGGGTTGGCCGAGACGACCACCATGTGGTGCGCACGGTCCGTGCCCACGATGCCGTGGTTGAGCAGCCACTGGTCGACGGCTGCGGCGTTGACGAGCGTCTCGCGGGTGCCGAAGCTCTTCGAGGAGACGACGACGAGGGTCGTCAGCGGATTGCAGACGTCGAGAATGCGCTCAAGGAGCACGCCGTCGACGGTGGAGAGAAAATGGACGCGGATCTTCGGATTGGAGGGACGAAGCGCATGGTAGACCGCGTGCGGCCCCATGTCGGAGCCGCCGATGCCGACGTTGATCACGTCGGTGATGCGGTCACCCCTGCAGCCGAGGCGGATGCCCTCGCGCACCTGGCGCGCGAAGTCGAGCATGCGGCGACGCTCGCGGTCGACCTCGGCGAACTTCGGCGCACCGGCCGAGAAGGATCGCAGCGAAGTGTGAAGCGCTGCGCGCCCTTCGCTCGGATTGACGATCTCGCCCGCCATCATGCGGCGGTGCGCCTCCTCGACGCCGCGCGTGCGGCAGTGGTCGACAAGGCGCTTGAGGTCCTCGCCCGTCAGGCGCTGGCGGGAGATGTCAAGGCGGATCCCGCAGGCGGTCACCATGGTGTCCACGCCTGCGCTGTCGCGCAGGAAGGGAAGCAGGGTCCAGTTGTTCGAATCAGTCATGAGGAAAATTCCTGACGCGGTCTATCAGAAGGGAAGCTCAAGCGACGGCTCGACCTTGAGCAGCACCTCCGCAAAGGTCTTCTTGATGCGCTCGAGCGCCTCGGGCGTGTCGCCTTCGAGACGAAGCACGACGACCGGCGTCGTGTTGGAGGAGCGGGCGAGCGCGAAGCCGTCGTTCCACTCGACGCGCACGCCGTCGATCGTGATCACGTCAAGCGCGTCGTCAAAGCGGGCCTCCTTCTGCAGGCGGGCGATGAAGGCCTTGTTCTCGCCTTCGGCCATGCGGATCTGCAGTTCGGGCGTGTTGACGGCGCTCGGGAGCGCTTCAAGCGCGGCGGACGGATCCGCCTCGCGGGAAAGGATTTCAAGGATGCGGGCGCCGGCATAAACGCCGTCGTCAAAGCCGGGCCAGCGGCCGTCGTTGAAGAAAAGATGGCCCGACATCTCGCCCGCGAACGGAGCGCCCGTCTCGCGCAGCTTGGCCTTGACGAGAGAGTGGCCCGTGCAGCTGATCGTCGGGACGCCGCCGCAGGCTTCGATCCAGGGCACCAGACGGCGCGTGCACTTGACGTCGTAGACGATCTGGGCGCCGGGATGATGCGCAAGGATGTCCTTCGCAAAGAGCATCATCTGACGGTCGGGATAAATGATCTCGCCCGACTTCGTCACGACGCCGAGGCGGTCGCCGTCGCCGTCGAAGGCGAGGCCGAGCTCGATGCCGTCCTCGAAAACCGCCTTCTTGAGGTCCTCGAGATTGGCGGGCTTGGAGGGATCGGGATGATGGTTCGGGAAGGTGCCGTCAACGTCCGTGAAGAGTTCGGTCACCTCGCAGCCAAGGGACTTGAAGAGCCTGGCGGCGACGGGGCCGGCGACGCCGTTGCCCGCATCGATCGCAATGCGCATTGAGCGCTCGAGGCGCACGTCGGAAAGGACGCGCTCGAGATAGGCGGGCACCACGTCCTCACGGCGGATCGTGCCCGGCACCTCGGCCGTGCGCCAGTCCTCGTTCCGGATGCGGGCGAGAATGCCCTGAATCTGGTCGGCGAAGAGCGTGATGCCGCCGATCATCATCTTGAGGCCGTTGTATTCGGGCGGATTGTGCGAGCCGGTCACGGCGACGCCCGTGCCGTTGCCGAAGTGGACGGTGGCGAAGTAGAGAACGGGCGTCGGCACCATGCCGATGTCGATGACGTCCACGCCTGCGGAAGTGATGCCCTCCATCAGGGCGCCCGCGAGCCTCTCGCCCGACAGGCGGCCGTCGCGGCCGACGCAGAACGAGGTCCTGCCGGCCTCGTGCGCCATCGTGCCGAGCACCCGGCCGATCTGGCGGACGGCATCCTCCGTCAAAGTCTTGTCAACAATGCCGCGAATGTCATAAGCCTTAAAAATAGAGGCGTCGGGCGCCATAATTTCTCTCCTCGTATTAGTCCGCAGGCGCTGGAACGGGGCCTGCGCCTGCTTCAGGTAATTAGATAATTGTAGCCAATCGGTGACTTCCGCCCAAAACCCGATTGCAACCGTTGGCAAACGCACGGCCGCGCCGACGCGAGGGCCCGCCAACCATTACAATCAGGGCACGTCTACCACCATGGCGGCCGTTGCGCCGCCCGCAAGTTTTATGGACAAACAGACTCTTTCCAAAGCCCGCGTTCTCGTGACGGGCGATGCCATGCTGGACCGCTACTGGTTTGGCGACGCCGAACGCATCTCCCCCGAAGCGCCGGTTCCCGTTGTGCGCATCAGCCGCACCGAAGAGCGCCTCGGCGGCGCGGCCAACGTCGCGGTCAACATCGCCAGCGTCGGCGGCCGCTCCTCCCTGCTCTGCGTCGTCGGCAACGACGAACCCGGCCGCACGCTCGAACGCTTTGCGCGCGAACAGGGCATCACGCCGCACTTCCAGTTCGACGAATCGCTCGACACGACCGTCAAGTTGCGCGTCGTGGCCCGCCAACAGCAGATGCTTCGCTGCGACTTCGAGTCGCATCCCGCCGAGGAGGTCCTCAACAAGCACCTCGACAAGTTCCGCGCCCTGCTCGCCGAACACGACGCCCTGATTCTCTCCGATTACGGCAAGGGCGGCCTCTCCCACATCGTCTCCATGATCGCCATGGCGCGCGATGCGGGCATCCCCGTCCTCATCGATCCCAAGGGCGACGACTACTCGCGCTACCGCGGCGCCACGATGCTCACGCCCAACCGCTCCGAACTCCGCCAGGTCGTCGGCTCCTGGAGGACCGAGGAGGAGCTCACCGCCAAGGCCCAGGGCCTGCGCGCCGAGCTCGGCCTCAAGTACCTCCTCCTCACCCGCAGCGAGGAAGGCATGACCCTTTACTTTGAAGGCGGCCAGATCACCGTGCCCACTCAGGCGCGCGAGGTCTACGACGTCTCGGGCGCGGGCGACACCGTCATCGCCATCCTCGCCACCATGCTCGCCACGGGCATGACCGTCGAGGAGGCCGTCCGCACGGCCAACCGTGCCGCCGGCGTGGTCGTCGGCAAGCTCGGCACCGCCACCGTTTCTTATGAAGAACTCTTTTAAGGATTGACTGCCATGAGCATTCTCGTCACCGGCGCCGCCGGCTTCATCGGCTGCAACAACGTTCTCGCCCTCAACGAGCGCGGCATCACCGACATCATCGCCGTCGACAATCTCGAACGCGGCGAAAAGTACCAGAACCTTGCCAAGTGCAGCATCTCCGACTACTTCGACAAGCGCGACTTCATCGCCCGCGTGCGTGACGGCTCCGCTCCGAAGCCCGAGGCGATCTTCCATCAGGGTGCCTGCTCCGACACGATGGAGCACGACGGCAAGTACATGATGGAGAACAACTACCGCTACACGCTTGAGCTCTACCGCTGGGCCCAGGAACTCGGCATTCCCTTCATCTACGCCTCCTCCGCCGCCACGTACGGCGCGCACCAGGAGTTCATCGAGGACGTCCGCTATGAAGGCCCGCTCAACGTCTACGGCTACTCCAAGTACCTCTTTGACCAGGTGCTTCGCCGCGAACTCAAGAGCCTTCGCGCTCCCGTGATCGGCCTGCGCTACTTCAACGTCTACGGCCCGAACGAGCAGCACAAGGGCCGCATGGCCTCCGTCGCCTTCCACCAGTACTTCCAGTACCGCCGCACGGGCAAGGTCAAGCTCTTTGAAGGCTGCCTCGGCTACGGCAACGGCGAGCAGTCCCGCGACTTCGTCTATGTCGGCGACGTCTGCAAGGTGCTTATGCACTTCCTCGACAAGCCCGTCTCCGGCGTCTACAACTGCGGCACGGGCCGAGCCCAGCCGTTCAACGACGTCGCCCTGTCCGTGATCAACGCCCTGCACGAACACGACGGCAGGCAGCAGCTCACGCTCGAAGAGGCCGTCGCGACGGGCGAGCTCGAGTACATCGCGTTCCCCGAAGCCCTCAAGGGCAAGTACCAGGCCTTCACGCAGGCCAACCTCGAGAACCTGCGCAAGGCCGGCTGCGACGTCGAGTTCCGCACGGTTCAGGAGGGCACCCGCGAGTACATGCAGAACCTCCTCGCCGCCTTCCCGAACGTGGAAGAATGATGAGAAAGGCCGCATTTCTCGACCGTGACGGCGTGATCAACATCGATCACGCCTACGTCCACAAGATCGAGGAGTTCGACTGGGTTCCGGGCGTCCTTGAGGCCGCCCGCGCCCTCTCGGAAGCAGGCTACCTGCTCGTCGTGGTCACCAACCAGTCGGGCATCGGACGCGGATACTACGACGAAGCCGCTTTCACCCGCCTCACCGACTGGATGAAGGCCCGCTTCGCCGAGGCGGGCGCCCCCGTCGCAGGCGTCTACTTCTGTCCACACCATCCCGAAAAGGCGAATCCGCCCTACCGCATGGACTGCGACTGCAGGAAGCCCCGTCCCGGCATGCTTCTCAAGGCTGCCGAGGACCTCGGCATCGACCTTTCGACCTCGATCATGTTCGGCGACAAGCCGGGCGACATGACGGCAGGCCGCGCCGCAGGCTGCGTTGAGCGCATTCAGCTCGGCACCGACGGCCTTGAGGCCCCCGTTCCCTCCGCGGACGCCACCGGGGCCTTCAGGAGTCTGGCCGACGCCGTCGCCTCCCCCTGGTTCGCACAACTCAAGCAAAGGAGTCTCCCGTGAGCACCCGTCTACCCGCCCCTGCCTTTGAAGGCAAGATCTGCACGATGGACGAGCTCGCCGAGCGCGCCGCCGCGCTTGCGCATCCGGTCGTCATGACCAACGGCGTCTTCGACATCCTGCACCGCGGCCACGTCACCTACCTCGCCCAGGCCCGCAGCCTCGGCGGCAGTCTCGTCGTGGCCATCAACAGCGACGCCTCCGTCAAGATGCTCGGCAAGGGCGACGACCGTCCGATCAACACCGAGGCCGACCGCGCCGCCGTACTCGCCTCGCTCGAGTCCGTCTCCCTCGTGGTCGTCTTCCAGGACAAGGTGCCGCTCAAGGCCGTCGAGCTTGCCCACCCCGACATCTACGTCAAGGGCGGCGACTACCGCATCGAGGACCTCCCCGAGGCGAAGCTCGTCTCCACCTGGGGCGCCAGGACCGTCACGGTTCAGTTCGAGCACGAACGCTCCACCACGGCCCTTCTGAAGAAGGTCCGCGGCGCCTGACGGCCTCCCGAAGCCCTCTGAAAATCGGGTAGGAGCCCGTGGATTATTTCCACGGGCGTCCTCCCACACCAC
>OGMR01001132.1_pt1 | contig 10195 bp, 7 predicted proteins | sample 1573251 | NCBI WGS metagenome assembly OGMR01 (sample SAMEA2581979, study PRJEB24529) | metagenome | biome: Human gut stool | place: China | collected 2011
TTACCCTACACGACGCTCTTCCGATCTGAGCGCAATGAAAGCTTGCTTTCAAATTGCCGAGCGCAGGATATCTTCTGCAAAGATAATAAAAAACTGCGTATAATTGTAAGGAATAGGATTTTTTACAAGATTTTTTTACTTCTATAACTTCTGAAGTTCAGTAAAAAATCTCACACTCAGGGATGAAAATAAATTCCCAATCTCTTCGTTTAATCAGATTTTTGCAGTACCTTTGCAGGCCGAAAGCCCATGGCAAAACAGCCAAAGGCTTATTTTTTAATCTTTTTATACATTCATTTTTAATGTACAAATCAATTTTTAACAAGCACAACTGCCTGAAGTTCAACCGCTTCTCCAACAAGGGCTATGCTCTTTTCTCCGTTTTGGGAAAAGAGGTGCTCGTGGGCGCACTCAGCGTTGCCACACTCAGCCATGCCAAGGCTGAAGGCATCAGCACAGAGGGTGTAAAGGCCGACTCTACCCTGTATAAGGGAGGAAAGGCTTACGAGCTCGACGCGGTGAACGTTACCGGCTCACGTGCTCCAATGACTGTTGAGCAGTCACCAAAGATTGTGTCTGTCATTACCCGCGACGATATTCATCGTGCGGCTGCGCAGACCATCAATGATGTTTTGAAATTAGCTACTGGCGTGGATGTCCGTCAGCGCGGTGGCTTTGGTGTACAGACGGATATCTCCATCAATGGTGGAACCTTCGACCAGATTACCATTCTCCTGAATGGTGTCAACATCTCCAATCCACAGACGGGTCACAATGCTTCCGACTTTCCTGTTGCACTTGCCGACATCGATCACATCGAAGTGCTCGAGGGAGCGGCTTCTCGCATTTTCGGAACATCAGCCTTCAACGGTGCCATCAACATCGTGACTCGAAAAGCGCAAAACGATGGAGTGGCAGCACTCGTAGAGGGTGGATCGTTTGGCAGCTTTGCTACACAGGGGCGCCTACAGTCTTCATTCACCACAGGCAAGTGGACACACGCCTACTCTGCCAGCGGTGGCTACAAGCGCTCGGATGGTGGCACTGAAAACAGCGACTTTGAGAAAGGACAAGCCTTCGGACAAGTCAACCTGAGCTACAACCAACGCTTCGATATCAACGCACAGGTGGGATATGCCCAACAGAGCTACGGAGCCAACACATTCTACAGCGCCAAGTTCAACAACCAGTATGAGAAGACCGACCACACAATGGCGTCGATCAACCTCAACCTGCACGACCCACACCAGAAGTGGCAAATCGCTCCACAGTTCTATTACAACAACTTCAAGGACCACTATCAGCTGACACGCGGCAAAGCGGGGGCTGCAGCGGGCGAGAACTACCACGACCTGGATGTATATGGAGGCGGACTAAATGCCAATATAGCATGGATGTTAGGTAAGACAGCCGTAGCGTTCGATATCAGCAAGGAGCGCATCTACTCTACTGCCCTCGGCGAGCCACTGGCTGCAGAAGACTATAAGAACATACATGGCTCCGACCGACAGTACACACGCAAGGGTGAGCGAACCAATACCAACATCATGCTGGAGCACAACTTCATCTTCGGAGGTTTCACACTCTCGGCAGGTGTCCTCGCCAATAAGAACACAGGACTTGACAACGACTTCCGTTTCTATCCTGGCGTAGACATGAGCTATAGACCTAACAACAACTGGAAGTTCTTTGCTTCCTGGAACAAGGCTCTGCGTATGCCTACCTACACCGATCTATATATCAGTAATGTGGTGCAACAAGGCGACATCACACTAAGCCCTGAGAAAAACTCTACTTTCAAGATAGGTGCACAGTACCGCCAGAAGGGGTTGGCTGCTACGATAAGCGGATTCTATGCACACGGCACCAACATGATAGACTGGGTACAGACTTCAGAAACCGAACTCGCCGACAGCAAATATCATGTAATGAACATCGGAAAACTCAACAACATGGGCTATAACCTCGATGCTACTATCTACATGAGAGAGCTCATACACAACTGCTTCATCACACGCATCAAGGTGGGATATGCCTATATCTACCAGGATCATAAAACCGATGCCGACATTCTCAAGTCGCTCTATGCTTTGGAATATCTCAAGCACAAAGCTGTCTTCGGCTTGGATCATCAGATATGGAAAAAGCTTTCTGCTTCATGGGCGGTGCGCTGGCAGCAACGCATGAATGGTTACTCTCCCTACACCAAAGTGGATTGCAAGCTGATGTGGGATGAGAAGAAATATAGCATCTACGTGAAGGCCGACAACATCACTTGCCATCGCTACTACGACCTCGCTGCCATCAAACAGCCTGGGCTGTGGATCATGGCTGGTGCCAGTGTCAACCTCGGTTGGTAATATAATAAAACGAGCCTTGAAGCTAACTTTTCATCAGTTACTTCAAGGCTCGTTCCTTTTTTATCGGAAAACAAACTTTCCTTTTCTCCCTTTTAATTGTCTCAACACTTAACTGAGCCGGAAACACACCTGAATTTTTAATCTCGATAAAATCATCAGTAAGCGAAAAGACTATCTTTCTTCCACAAATTGCATAGAAAAAACAGTATTTTCCACATTTCCACATTATTTTTTTCATTTTTCCCATATAACTTATCAAAATAATCATTATCTTTGCAACCGTAACCCTGCAGAAAGCCCACAAGTGGGCAGGAGATAGGGGCGACATATACATATTAAGGCGTAACTGAACGCTTTGGTTTTGACGGTTCGTGAATCTCGCAAATTCCAATCAAGTTGTCAAAAACAAAGCAATGGGAACTTCCTATGGGGTGTATTATATACAGTCCTCATTGATTACGAATATTTTCTTACATTCTTAATTTTGAGGGTATATTATATACATGCACTAACTTGGGGCTTTCAGCGTTGCTCATTTCGACAACTTGGGCAATGCGAGAACCTACGAATCGTGGAACGAGTGACAGTCTTACTCCACGTTTTCATATGTATATACAAGAATTCAATACTAATCGCCAAACTTGGAGTCATTGGCATGACTAATTAATAAACATGAAAAGAATATACATTTTAGCTGGTTGTATTTTCGCTACTGTCAATATACTTGCAATTGACCCGAATGGAGCAAGAATTAGTTACGACAATGGAGGAGACACCCCAATGTGGATATTAGTTTTTTGGTTCATCATTGCATTAATCCTAGGCATTCCATTTGCTTATCTCTGCTTATCTATGGAGGATCGTTATGATAAAAAATTTGGCTGTTTTATAATCATTTCATTGGCAGTTATGGGGCTTTTATTATTAAAAAGTTGTGGATAAGCAAAAACAAATAACAAAGCGACCACGATATTTTGTAAAAATCAACAATCTGCAAAGTTTCACATAAAGCTAATCTTTGCAGATTGTTGATTATTTAATGTTATTCCTTAAACAAATCATCAGTGCACCCGATTCCAATAAGTTTTATTCGCAACTCCATACGTAGTAACCAAAGTTAGTTGGAGTTCGTATAATTGTTGGGAAATACACTTTTTGACCAGTTTTCCGACAATTACAACAAGCTATTCTGGCACATCTTTATCCAAACAGCTGCTCCATCGTTATCTCACTATGCACGATGCTATGATGCTTGCCATCTGCTACACCATAAGTTGTAACGAATGTGTTGACAAGCGAGAACTTGGTCTTGGTCGCCATTCTGAACAACTCCATGCGTTCTCGCAATTGTTGCTCATAAGATTCCGTGATATGATATTCCGATTTACTGAATTTCATTTCACATAAATGGATGATACGGTCGGCTCGCTTGATGACCAAATCTATCTGTCCACCTTTTTGTTTATCATTCCCCGTTTTACGCCACGAAGAAACTTCCGTTGCCATTCCCAAAATGCCAAGTGCCTTCTTGATGGCATCCGTATGCACCAGACACACTATTTCAAAAGTTAAGCCTTGCCAAGTAGATACCAAACGAGACTCAAAATTATGGCTCCACCACAAATCGTCGCCAGACGTATCTTGAGCAATGAACTTATAATAGAACAAGGTGTAGAAATCTATCAAGCGATAACTCGCCTCTCTAACCTTACACCCGAAATTATGGCTTCGAGAGATAAAGTCACATCGCTCAAGATTTGTCAACACCCGCGAAAGTGTACCGCCATTTACACCCACAGCCTTAACAATCTCTGCCCTTGACATTCCTCCATGATGATTTGCCAAAGCCTTTACTACATTGATATATAACTCTGCATTACTAAACAATGCATTATATAATTCGTCGAACTCGCTCCTCATGATGGCACTATGCGAAAAGAACATTCTATCCACATTTTGCACTAAACTATCTTGTGGATTAATCAAGCTCAAATAAAACGGAATTCCACCAAACACCATGTAGCATTGCAATATCTGATATCTATCCCACTTGCAATATTTCCTCTGCAAGTATTCTTCTGTTTCTTTAAGCGTAAACGGACGGATGTAAATGCTGCTCGTGATTCGAGCATGCAGTCCACCCTGGTTCTCTATCAGATTATCAACCATCCAAGATGTAGCTGAACCACTGGCAATAAACACAATGTCGCTACGACGAGCAGCCCAACCATTCCAAAAGTTCTCCAAAGCAGACACGAAGTCAGACTTTTGAGTGTCTATCCAAGGCATCTCATCGATAAAAACTACTTTCTTTCTATTCTCATCTTGTGATTCAAGATATTCTTCCAATGCATCAAAGGCATCAAACCAATCAGCAAACTTCTCACGTTTTACCCCGGAATATTTCTTTAGGGCTTTAGCAAAATTTGTAAGTTGCCTTTGGCGTGAAAGATTATGTCCCCCCACAAAGGTAAAGTCATACTTTCCCTGATAGTATTGGTCAACGAGGAATGTTTTACCGACTCTTCGCCGTCCATATACTATCACAAATTCCGAACGGTCAGATTCCATAACCCTTCGCAACTCATTACACTCCCGTTCTCTACCAACTAACATGTTTTCAGATGCCATATTTCTCCTTTTTAAAACCAAGTGCAAATATATTATATTTTTTTATCAAAACAAGAAAAAAAGGCGATTATTTACCCATATCTATGATTTTTTATGAGATATGGGTAAATAATCGCCAATTTTTAGTCGGAGTTCGTATGATTCTACCTACTTTTATTCCGGTTTCAGATATTTTCCGTTCACTTTTATCGGTTCGAGATGGATTCCCACATGGGTATCTGCGCCGAAGTGCTGCTTCAGTTTTGTTTCTATATGAGTAGCATGCTCATGCGCCTCATAAAGCGAAAGCGAGCCAGGCATGCGGACATGCATCTCGATGGCAATCTTGTTTCCGATGCGACGGGTACGCAGGTTATGAATCTCTTCCACTCCCCGCTCTTCGTTCGCAATCTTCAGAATTTCATCTTCCTCCATTTCCGGAAGACTGGCATCCGTCAGTTCTTTCACAGACTGCATCACCAGTCCCCAGGCGGCCTTGATGATGAAGGCACTCACGATGATGGCAGCCAGCGGATCGAGCACCGCCCACTTTTCTCCCAGGATAATGGCGCCGCCTATACCGAACATCGTTCCGATACTTGACAAAGCATCGCTGCGATGATGCCAGGCATTCGCCACAACTGCCTCGGAATGATATTTCTTTCCGGCTTTTACCGTAAACTGATAAGCCCACTCCTTCATCACGATACTTACTATGGCAGCAATCAAGGCTACAACGCCCGGCTGCCGCAATGTCTCGCCGCAGATGGCACGATAGGTCTTGGTAACACCAGAATAACAGATCATCACACCCACCACGAAGAGCGAAATGCCGATGATGGCAGTGGCAAGCGTCTCGTATTTGCCATGCCCATAATCATGGTCTTTATCCTTCGGCTTATTGCCCAGTTTTACGAATACCAGCACCACTACGTCGGTGGCGAAGTCCGTGAGCGAATGGATGGCATCTGCTATCATGGCAGCAGAATGCCCCAAGATGCCTGCGGCAAACTTCAGCACGAGCAATAGCACATTGATGATGCTGCCTGCTATAGTCACCTTGTAAACTTCTCTCAATCTCTGTTTTTCATCCATCATAACATTCATGTTTTTGTATAATTGGGCGGCAAAGATAGCTTATTTTTGTGAAAACGGAAAAGATAAGAGATTAAAAAAAGATAAAAAAAGAAGAGTTCAGCTCAGAAGTTTAGAAGTTAACTTCTAAACCTCCTACTCGTTCAGGTCTCTCGGTTTGCCGTTCAGGCTCTGGTCGGCAATCTGTTTCTGGTCCTTGGCAAGATAATGCTTGCTGCTGTCGATGGCTATGAACACGCCGTCGCTTATGCCTCTGACTCCCTTCTGTGGGGCAAAGGTTACGATGCGGCTGTCGAACTCGCCGATATAGTCGAGACAGCCTGTGGCAGCATCCATCCACCACACATTCTTCCTATCACCCGACACCTTTCCAAGGTCTATCTTCATGGGCACACAGTTGTAGTTGTACACCATCAGGTAATCCTTGCCACGGGTGGCAAGCAGACGGTTGTAGCGTTCGCCATTCCTGCCCACAATGATGCTCTGGTCGGGCACCCGCTCGAAATAAGGCATGGTGAGCATCAGGTTCTTGAGATGCTTCATCTGATTGAAGCCAGGGTCATCAAGAGCCTGATACCAAGTTTTCTCCGAGCCGCTGATGCCATAACTCGTGGGATAACCAGGCTTCAGCATCTGCATGATGGCGTTATGACCATAGGTGTGACCACAAGAGCCGGCAAAAACACTCCAATAGGCATAGCGACGCACATCGTAGTCTTGCCAACGCTCTTCACGCGGGTCGTGCAGTCCCTTGGGAATATCCTCGTAGATAGGCTCTGCATCCAGAACGGGCTTCATAGGCTTATAGGCCCAGGTGGAGTCTACATACATCCAGTTGTCCTCCTCAGTATTGTCGGGAATGGGATAGTCTTTATTGCCCATGCGCTGTCCATACTTGCGGTGTCCGCTCTGAAAGGCATGGAAGTCTATCCACCCCGCCTTGCTCCACCATTTGGCAGACGTATAGCGTCCACGGGGATGATACGTCATCAGGTGGTTGTGGTCGATGCTCTTGATAGTGGTGGCTAACGACTCCCATACCTCGGGGTGGATGTCGCCCTGTATGTCGCCACCCATCACCCAAATGATGTTGGGCGAGTCCTTGTATCGGTTGGCCAGGAAACTGCCGTAAGCCTTGGCTTGCCGGGCATTGATATTGCCAGCCTTCACCTGTGAGCCCCATATAGTCACCATACCGATATAGATGCCGTTCTGCTCTGCCAGTTTGATGATATAATCCATATGATCCCAATAGCTGTACACACCATCGGGGTCGGCCTTCGACATATCCCAGCCTGCAGGCAACGAGGGTTGTCCATAGATGTTGTAGGCAGGAGTTCCGTTCATCACCTGCACCAAGACCGTGTTGAAGCCTGCCGCACGGCATTTCTGAAGGTAATACTGTGCTTCCGAACGGTCGAGACGTTCGGGCAACAGCCAGCCCGTATCGCCCAAAAGGAAGAAGGGCTGTCCGTTCTCAAACTGCAGATAGCGATGATCAGCAGTCACCACCAGTCGCCCATTCGTCCAGGGTTTCACACGGGATGACGAAGAAGCTGCCGCTGGAACAGAGGCAGGAATTGCGGCAGGAACTGCTGTCGAGAGCATGAATATCGCTGCCGTCATAGTCAATGTGTTGATTAGTCTTCTCATTGCTTTATAGATTTAGTTTGAATTTGTATTTGACAGATGAAGATTTCCATCATCGTCTTAATAAAATACCTTTAGACTTATAACGCAGAAAAAATGATTTTATTATCCGTCAGACAGCGGTTTTAAGTAAGTGACGGTAAAGGATAAAGCAAGAAGAAAATTTAACACATATTCTTTGCTTTGTATTCCTATAAATTGTAATTTTGCAAAAGATAAGCAGCACTCTGGGAACATGCAAACTTGCAGGTCTGCATTCCCGCAGGCTTAATCTTCACAAAAAGAAACAAAGGTATGAAAAAAGTATTTTTTGCTTTAGCAGTATTGATGGCGATAGCCATAACCGCCACAGGATGCAAATCAAAAAGCACCCCCAAGACAGCTGACTCTGTAGCGGTCGAAGAGGCCGACACACTCGTAACAGACAGCTTCTCTTATCACTCAGAGCAAGACTCCACCGTCTACAACAACCTCCGCATCGACTATCCGCAGGGCGAAGGCTCTCTGCCGATGGCTGTACGAAAGTTTATTGCCCACGAATTGTCACAGCTAAGCCTCACCGCCACCTGTACAGAAGAGGGCAACAAGAAGACTGTCGACTATAGCGGCAGTCTGGACAAGGCACAGCAACTCGTCGACTTCTATGGCAAATGCAACATGGATTTCCTGGTAAGTATGCAGAAAGAAGTGTACGAAGGAATGTCGGGACAGAAGCCAGAATATGCTCCAAGATTCAACAACGAGCTGAGCCTCAAAAAAGCATACGAATGTGAGCAATATCTCACCTATGCAGTCCTTGGCTACACCTACCTGGGAGGAGCACACGGATCGGCTGTCGACTATCATGTCAATATCAACAAAGCTACTGGCAAGCCTCTGACCGAGACCGTGGACACGATGAAGATAGAAAAACTGCAACCCATCCTCAAGAAGGGCATCGTGAGCTATATTGCTCCTCAAGACAGCGAGGTGACAGAAAAGAATCTCAAGAATTATCTCTTCCTCGGAGAGAACGGACTTATCCCCATTCCTGCTCACGCTCCCTACCTCACTCCCGAGGGTGTCTGCTTCAAATACCAGCAGTACGAAATTGGGCCTTACGCCATGGGCATCATCGAGTTCGTTGTGCCATTCAAGGACATCAAACCTTTCCTCCTTCCAGAAGTTCAGAAACTCGTAAAATAAAGTTGGGGCTTTCATTATGTGAAATTGATAACTGAGAAAAGCGAGAAGAAGATGTAATATAAAAATTCAGAGTAAAAAGATGATTACAAACTTTAATCACGAACTTGCAGGTAGTGTCGTTTGAATTTGTCAGAAAAAATGGAGCTGTCCTCACGGGTAGCTCCACTTACCTAAAACTTTTGATTATACATCTAATAACTTAAACCCACGACTGGGTTCTAAAGTTTATGTTTGCAAATATAGTCTTTTTATTTGTGAAAAGTATAAGACATTTATTCTTTAACACGAATTTAACGTTTCAACCAAATTCCTTTTGTACGTCGAAGCAGGGACAGGCTTTGGTGGCGAACTCGTTGTGGCCGTGAACGGTGGCGAGAGGGAACTCTTCCTGCAGCTGTTCTACGAGTGCACGAAGCGAGGCTTTTTGTGCTGCCGTCCGAGTGTCCTTGGGCTTGCCGTCGGTCGACAGACCGCCGATATAGCAGATGCCGATGCTGATAGTATTGTGACCTTTGCAGTGTGCGCCAATCTGGCGCTTCGATCTGCCTGCGTGTATGCTGCCGTCACGATATATCACGAAGTGATAGCCGATGCCGTTGAAGCCTCGCTGGCGATGCCAGCGGTCGATGTCCTCGACGGTGAAGTCCTTGCCCTCTGTAGTGGCACTGCAATGAATGATGATTTCTGTAATTTTTCTCATGATTTTTCTTTTCATATCCTGCCATATCCGTTACTTTGCTTTTATAATTTTGTGCATATTCTATTTTATCTTTTAAGACTGCCCTTGCCTGACGTATATACTGTGCTTCTTCGTTATCTTCAAGTTTCACCGAAAACACAGACTTATAAGCTTCGTCCTGTGACATTTTATTAAGATTGCTTATATATTCATCAGTCAGGCTGCTATAATAATCATATGCCTTTTTATCATTATCATTGTTTGTTTTAAAAATGCACATGCCTGCAGCTATAACCAATATAACAATAACAATGCCCCAAATTTTACGAAAAACTCTTACAATTTCCATATACCACACCTCACTCCCCATATATAAAACTAAGGTGTAACATTAATAATCTTACAATTTCCTGTTCCTATATCTTTCTTGTCAATAACAGCATAAGAATATGTTGTAACAGTTTTTTGCTGTCCTCTTAACTTTTCAACACATTCTTTATATTTTTTTATATTCTGATTTTCTATATTTTCATTAATTTGTTTTAATTTTTGTTCTGATTCTCCTGCTAATTCTTTATAAGTATCTGCTGATATTACACCATCACATCTATCATTA